>JACLAD010004059.1_pt1 | contig 25869 bp, 22 predicted proteins | sample 8027901 | NCBI WGS metagenome assembly JACLAD01 (sample SAMN15725071, study PRJNA655200) | protist metagenome | isolation source: fluorescence activated cell sorting (FACS) single amplified genomes of... | place: Spain: Blaines Bay Microbial Observatory, Mediterranean Sea | collected 2016-07-05 | reverse complement strand
CAGCTGCGCAAGCATGTGATCCGCAAGCAGCCGGTGGCGAGCCTGGACGGCGCGCGGCGCATGCTGGTCGAACTTGCCAAGGAGCTGGACGACTGGGCTGCGGTGCAGTCGCTGACGATGCCGGAAGGCGTTGCGGAGGATGCGCCGCGCCGTTCGGTGGTGGCGAGCTTCTTCTCGGCGGCGCTGGAGCTGACGCGCGATGGGGCGCTCGATATCCGTCAGGATACGCAGTTTGCCGACGTCTATGTGCGCAAGGCGCGAGCGCTTCTGGAGGCTAACCGCGCGACGAAGGCCGCGGAATGAGTTCCGATCCGAAAGACGAGAACGGGCAGTCGCTGGACGACATGCGGGAGGCGGTGAAACGGCTCTCGAAGGAGGCGCGCAAGCCGGTTGTCGGTAGGGATGCAGCCGGAGATGCTCCTGCGCCGGAACCGGTGAAGGGCGAAGCGCAGGACATCGACGATAAGATGGCGGATGCGATGCGCCGGGCGGAGGCTGTGCTGTTCGCTTCGGACAGGCCGATCGACGCGGAGACGCTGGCCAAGGCGCTGCCGCCGGGGGTGGAGCCGGGCGACGTGCTGATGAAGCTGTCGGCGGAGTTCCGAAACCGGGGCGTGCAGTTGGTGGAACTGGGCGGGAAGTGGCGGTTCCAGACGGCTCCGGATCTGGCCTTCCTGTTCGAGGAGACTCGGGAGCAGCCCAAGCAGCTGTCGCGGGCGGCGAAGGAGACGCTTGCCATCATCGCGTATTGCCAGCCGGTGACGCGGGCCGAGATCGAGGATGTGCGCGGGGTCGCCGTGTCCAAGGGGACGGTCGACGTGCTGATGGACGCCGGTTGGGTGCGGCCGCGGGGGCGGCGGCGGACGCCGGGTCGGCCGATCACCTACGGCACGACTGACGGGTTCATGGTGCATTTCGGGCTGGATTCGCTGGATTCGCTGCCCGGTCGCGAAGAATTGAGGGCGGCGGGCCTGCTGAGCTCGGTTGCGCCGCGCGATTTCGAGTTCGCCGGGACGCCGCGCGACCCTGATACGGGCGAGATTCTGCCGGAAGACCCCGTGGATGAGGCCGAATTCCAGACCGATTTCTTCGAGGGCCAGGACGACCGGGACTAGAGCAAACCGGTTCGCGGACCGATGACCGGTCGCCACTTTTGCCGGAAACACTCAGGGACCCGTTTGCCGTAAGGGCGGCGAACCTCTAGACTGAACTCAGCAAATCGTGTGGGCGCGCCCGTTATGGGCCGCCCGGAAATGGAGTGAGCCCATGTTCGGACCCGGCGGCATCAGCCCGATCCAGCTTCTGATCGTGCTGGTCCTAGTGCTGCTGTTCTTTGGCGGGCGCGGAAAGATATCGGCCATGATGGGCGATATGGCCAAGGGACTGAAGAGCTTTCGCAAGGGCATGAAGGACGACGATGACGAGGCCGGAGATACAGCCGCCTCCTCGGCGTCCAAGTCCAAGGGCCAGATCGACGACGGCAAGACGATCAACGTGACGCCCGAGAAGGACAAAACGAAAGCCTAGCGGGGCGCGCAGCCGAAGCGGGCCTTGCGCGGCGGAGCGCGTGAGGGCCGGAATGAAGGAACCTGATCGCGATGCTGCCTGGCGTCGGCCTTACGGAGATGATGCTTCTGGTGATCCTCGGCCTCGTGGTCGTGGGGCCGAAGGATTTGCCGTTGATGATGCGCAAGTTCGGGAAGTTCACCGGCAAGGTGCGCTCGCTGGCCTTTGAGTTCCGGCAGAGCTTTGACGAGCTGGGACGGCAGGCCGAACTGGAAGAGCTGCGCAAGGAAGTCGCGGATCTCAAGAAGACGACGGGGCTGGCCGATCTAGACAAGGAAGTTGGCGAGGAAACGCGCAAGATGCAGCGCGAGATGTCGGACGCGCTGAGCGATACGGCCAACGAGATGGGCAAGGGCAATTCCGAGAAGGCGCCTGAAAGGGCCAATGCGACCACGGGCGTGGCCGCTGGCGGACTGGATCTCGATGCACTGGCCGAGGAGACTTCGACGGCGGCGGAAGCGTCGCCGGTCGCCGATGCCGCGCTAGGTGAGACGGGCGAGCCTGCCGAGGAGAACCGGATTGGCGGGGCGGATGCAGAGGCCGCCGAGGTCGCCGCCAAGGCGGCTGACGAGAAGGCCGCCGCCAAGGCTGCGGCGAAAGCTTCCAAGACCAAGCAGGATACGCCGGCGTGACGACGAAGGCGATTGCGGCAGACCCGAAGCGCGAAGGCGAGGACGAGATCGAGGCCTCGCGCGCGCCGTTAATGGATCATTTGATCGAGCTGCGCTCCCGGCTGATGTGGGCGCTGGGCGCTATCGTCGTGTGCGGCGTTGTGGCGTTCGTCTTTTCCGAGCAGATCCTGACGTTTATCCTCGGGCCGTTCGAGCGCGAGGCAAAGGAAGCCGCCGTGAAGCTGGCGGCGGAGCGCGGCGAGGACGCCGCCGTTGCGCTGGAGGAGGCGACGCGGGCCTATTTCACGGCGCCGCTGGAGATCCTGATCCTCAGGTTGAAGGTGGCGGTTGTGCTGGGCCTGGCGGGAGCGTTCCCGTTCATCGCCTGGCAGGTCTACGCCTTTGTGGCGCCGGGGCTCTACAAGAACGAGCGCGGGGCGGTTGCGCCCTACCTGATGGCGATCCCGATCCTGTTCCTGATCGGCGGATCGATTGTCTATTACGTGCTGTTGCCGCTGGTGATGGGGTTCGCCTTTTCGACGCAGTTCACGGGCGGCGAAACGGAAGTGACGTACCTGCCGAAGGTGACGGAATACTATTCGCTGGCGATCGCGCTGTTCACGGCGTTTGGCATGGCGTTCCAGCTGCCTGTGGTGCTGGCGCTGCTGGGCAAGGCGGAGATCGTTTCGTCCGAAGGGCTGAGGAAGGGGCGCAAGTACGCGATGGTGGGGATCTTCGCGGTCGCCATGTTCATGACGCCGCCGGACGTGTTCTCGCAGTCGGTGCTCGCGGTGCCGGTCTACCTCCTTTACGAGTTGTCGATCCTCGCCGTCTGGCTGATCGAACGCGGGCGCAAGAAGCGCGACGCGGAGGAAGAGGCCGAAAGCGCCTGAAGCGACGGCAAACCGCGGCCGGCCCGTTTCGGGGGATGAAACGAACCGGCCGGGTCTGGATCCCGCGACGCTTGAGAGGGTGAGGGAAAGCGTCGCGAGACAGTCTATCGGCCGTCCCTAGAAATCGATCACTTTGTCGGCCTCGAGGAACAGGGCGACGACTTCATCCTGCGTCGCCATGCGGGAGCCGCGGCGCGTATCGCCCTCGGACATGCCGGCCAGTTCCGCGCAGTGCGGGCACAGGAGGATTTCGCCGCCGGCGGCGCTGAAGCCGCTGAAGGCTTCGGAGACGCCGCCGCTGTCGCCCCAGGTGAGGTCGCCGCGTTCGCCTGAATCTGCGAGACGGACGCCTTCCCGGTCGAGGAAGACGGTGACGCCCGCGCCGGCTTTCTGGAGGTTTGTCGCCAGCGAGAGGCCCATGAAGGTGGAGTGGAGATCGTTGGTGAAGTCGCCGATATGGACGACGATGTTCTGTTGTTCTGCGGTTTCCTGGGCGTAGGCTGGGCTGGCGCCGAGAGAGACGCAGCCGGCGGCCAGGGGGAGTGCGCCGAGTGCTGCGGCGAGGACGGTGTTGGAAAGGAAGCGGGGAGCCTTCATCGGGGTGTTTCCTTGGGTCTGTTGTTTTATCGCCTGATAGAAGCGCCTTTCGGGGCGCTGCCGATTGATCCAGGACAAATGTTGGGGGTCGTCCTGTCGCAGGGATGTGCTAGAGCGGGCGCGGTTCAGACTTGAGGCCTTCCATGCACGATATTCGCGCCATTCGGGATGATGGGGATGCGTTCGCGGCTGCGCTGTCGCGGCGGCCGGGGGTGGATGGGAAGGCGGTCGTCGCCGAGGTCAAGAAGCTGGATGAGGCGCTGCGGGCGGCGCAGACGGTGAAGCAGGACGCCGAGACGGCGCGCAACACGAAGTCCAAGGAAATCGGCAAGGCCAAGGCGCAGAAGGACGATGCGCTGGCTGAGAAGCTGATGGCGGAAGTGGCCGCCGCCAAGGAGACGATCGAAAAGCAGGGCGCCGAGGAGGATCGCATCCGTGCCGAGCTGGATGCGCTGCTGGCCGGCTTGCCGAACCTGCCGCTGGCGAGCGTGCCGGATGGGGCGGATGAGGACGGCAATGTCGAAGTGCGCCGTCATGGCGAGCCGAAGACGTATGGCTTTGCGGTGAAGGATCACGCGGACCTCGGCGAAGCGCTGGGGATGATGGACTTCGAGGCGGCGGCGCGGATGTCGGGCGCGCGGTTTGTCGTGCTGCGCGGGCTGCTGGCGCGGATGGAGCGGGCTCTGGCGGCGTTCATGCTGGACGTGCAGACGGGCGAGCATGGGTATGTCGAGCACGTGACGCCGCTGTTGGTGCGCGATCATGCACTCTATGGAACGGGGCAACTGCCAAAATTCGAGGAGGATCTGTTCAAAACACGACGACCAGGAGCCAGCCCGGAAGAATTGGCTGCGATCATGGGCGAGATCGCTGATTGGGCACGACAGGAACAGGAAGCACGTCGTCAGTCCGGAGGGGCGCAAAGCCCGGATCGGGCTTTAGGAATGTGGACGGACGATATGTTGCGCAATGCTCTACGAGCCTACGGAGATCCGGACGCGCGTGCCGAACAATCAACATCATTTTTTCTTATCCCGACAGCGGAGGTCTCCCTAACCAATACTGTGCGGAAGGAAATCCTCGACGAAACCGCGCTCCCCATGCGCATGACGGCGGCGACGCCGTGCTTCCGTTCGGAGGCGGGGAGTGCGGGGCGCGATACCAAGGGGATGATCCGGCAGCATCAGTTCACCAAGGTGGAGCTGGTGTCGGTTGTGAAGCCGGAGGAGTCCGAGGCCGAGCTGGAGCGCATGACGGGGTGCGCGGAGGAAATTCTCAAGCGGCTGGAGCTGCCGTACCGGGTGATGGAGCTGTGCGCGGGCGACATGGGGTTTGGCGCGCGCAAGACCTATGACCTTGAAGTGTGGCTGCCGAGCCAGGAGACGTATCGCGAGATTTCCTCGTGCTCGATGTGCGGGGATTTCCAGGCGCGGCGGATGAATGCACGGTTCAAGCGTGCGCCGAGCGAGGACAATCCCAAGCCGAAGCCGGAATTCGTGCACACCCTGAACGGCTCGGGGCTCGCCGTCGGCCGGACGCTGGTGGCGATCCTTGAGAACTATCAGCGCGAGGATGGCTCGATTGAAGTGCCGAGGGCGCTTGTGCCCTATATGGGCGGGGTAGAGGTGATCGCATAAGGCGTGTGCGATCGGGGTTGGTGGCAAGCTACTCGTCTTCCGTCGCGCGTTGGCCGCCGCCGGTGACTTCGTCGACGGCGTCGCCGAGGATGTTGTCGGGGATGACTTCGGTCGGGGCGAAGACGATGATCGAGATGGCGGCTGCGAGAAGTACGCCGAGGACGATCAGGTTTATGCGGATGGCTTTCGCGGCTGAGCGCTTTTCCAGCCAGGTGCGTGGGCGAACCTGTTTCCAGAAATAGACGCCCTGCGCGGCCAGCATCACGCAGATGATGTTGACCGCAAGCAGAAGAAGGGAGCGCGCGGCGAAGGTGAACTCGCCTGCGCCGATGAACAGGCCGGCGGCCGCGGCGGGCGGCAGGAGGGCGGCTGCGACCATGACGCCGACGAGGGCTGCGGAGACGCCCGCCACCACAGAAAGGGCTGCGGCTGCACCGGCGGCGAGTGCGAGCGCGACGCTGTCGAGGCCGACGACGATGCGGCTGGTGAGTTCGTCGCTCTCAAGGTTGAGCTCCATGAAGAGGCCGATGATCGCGGCGCCGGCCATGCCGATGCCGAGGCCGATGATGGCGTTGCGACCTGCCTTTGAGATCAGTTTGACGTCGCCAAGCGTGGCGCCAAGCGAGAAGGCGAGGATGGGGCCAAGCAAGGGCGCGATCACCATGGCGCCGATCACCGCCGGCACATTGTCCGAGTTGAGGCCGATGGCGGCCACGATGGTGGAGGCGAGGGTGAGAACGAGGAAGTTGGAGCTGAAGCCGGCGCCGTCGGCGACGTCATCGTAGATTTCCTCGCGCAGGGCGCGCTCGTTGTTCTTTTCCTCAGGGCCCGCGGCCTCGTCCGCGTCCGGCTTCGGGGCGGTGGCCTCGATGGGGTAGACCAGCAGGCGCCAGTCGTCCTCGCCTTCGAACATGTCCTGGAAGCGGTCGACGAGGTCCTGGGCGCTGCCGGAGGTATAGAAAACCTGGGCCGAGCACATTCCGTCGCGCTGTGCGGCGCCCATGCGGCTGAAATCGGCGTCGCACTCCTTCAACGCGTCGCGGACGTCATCCCCGTAATCCTCGGGGAAGGTTATCTCGATGAGGCGCATACCGTTCCCCTTTGCGAAGGGAGAACGTTGGGCGGATGATGCGGTTCCGGCAAGGGCAAGGATGAGCGGAGGGTCACTTGCCTTTGCGGTCCGCGCGGCATAGCCGCAGGTGAGGCCGAGCGGAGAGCTGTTTGATGCGCATACTTCTGTCCAACGATGATGGCGTGTTTGCGCCGGGGCTGGCGGTTCTGGAGGACATTGCGCGGTCGGTGACGGACGATGTGTGGATCGCTGCGCCGCAGGAGGAGCAATCCGGCCAAGCGCGGGCGATCACGCTGAATGCGCCGGTGCGGGTGCGGGAAGAGGGCGAGAAGCGATTTGCGGTGGCGGGCACGCCGTCTGACGCGGTTCTGCTGGGCGTTCTCGACATCATGAAAGACAATCCACCGGACCTCGTGTTGTCGGGCGTGAACCGGGGGCAGAATATCGCGGAAGATACGTCACAGTCAGGGACGGTGGCGGCGGCGATCGAGGGCATGCATCTGGGCGTACCGTCGATCGCGTTCTCGCAGGGACGCAACTTCCGGCGCGGGCAGCCGATCCCGTGGGATACGGCGCGCAAGTGGGGGCCACGGGTGCTGAAGGGATTGCTTGAAGCGGGCTGGCCAAAGAACGTCGTGATCAACGTGAACTTCCCTGACCGGCTTCCGGAGGACGTTTCGGGCATCGAGGTGACGCGGCAGGGGTTCCGGGACCAACACCTCAACCATCTGGACAAACGTCAGGATCTGCGCGGGACGGACTATTTCTGGATCGGCTATTCCGGGCAGTTGTCGGAGCCGCCCGAAGGCACGGACCTGCGCGCGATCTACGAGGGGCGAATCTCGGTGACGCCGCTGCATATCGACATGACGCACCACAATTTCCGTGATGAACTCGCAGCGTCGTTCAAGGTTGGCGAGTAGAGGCTGAAGCGCATGGACGAGCCGTCGTCCCGGTATGGCGCCGCGAAGCTGGTGCTGGCGTTGCGCTCGGTCGGGGTGATGGACCAGCGTCTCGCCGAGACCTTCGAGAAGACCAACCGCGAGCCGTTCGTGGCGTCCCTGCATCGCAGGTGGGCCTGGGACAATATCGAGCTGCCCATTGAATGCGGGCAGACGCAGACGCGCCCCGTGACGGTCGCGCAGATTGTGCAGGCGATGAACCTGTCGCGCGAGATGAAGGTGCTGGAGGTCGGTACGGGCTCCGGCTATCTGGCGGCCATTGCAGGGAAGCTGGCGCGGAGCGTCTATTCGATCGACCGTTATCGGACGATCGTGGAGCGGGCGCAGCGTGCGCTGGATACGCTGGGACTGTCGCAGGTCGATGTGAAGCTTGGCGACGGGCTCGAGGGCTGGCCGGAAGCGGCGCCGTTCGATCGGATCGTGGTGACATCGGTGGTTGAGGAGCCGCCCCCTGCGCTGCTGGAGCAACTGGCGGCGGGCGGCGTGCTGCTGGCGGCGCGCGGGGAGGGCCCCGCGCAGCGCATGGTGAAGTTTGTGCGCGGGGAAACAGGGGGTCTCGTCGAAGCCGCGCTGTTTCCGACGGAGTTCACGCCGATTGAGACGGGCGTCGCCAAGGAAATGTAGTGAGCTTCCTGCGCGCGCGCCCTTCGGCGGCCGGCTGAATCGTGGTGCAGTCCGCATCGTTCGGGGCTTTGATTCGGGAGCGGGAACGGGCGCATGAGCGGCGGTAGGTGGATCCTGGCGGTTGGCGCCTCGCTGCTGGCGGCTTCCTGTGCGGGCAATGGCGCGCGCCGGGCGCCCGATATTGATTATCGGGGCTCGGGGGCGGTTGTATCGCCGGGCGCGGGATTGGGCGCGCACCGCGACTGGGTGCGGGATGCTGCTGCCGTTTCGAGTTCGCCCGCCGTACAGGAAGCGGCGGCTCTGCAACCAGAGACGCGCGGACGGCCTGGCGGGGCGCGGCAGGTGCGGCGTGCGCCTGAAAGCGCGCGGAGGATCGTGGTCCAGCGCGGCGACAGCCTTTCGAAGTATGCGAGCCAGTATGGCGTGGACGTGCAGTCGCTGATCGCCGCGAACCGGTTGTCGTCGCCGAATGACCTTGAGGTGGGGCAGGTGATCATGCTGCCGCCGGAGAACGTTCACCGCGTCGAGCAGGGTGAGACGCTCTTCTCGGCGGCGTTGCGCTATTCGGTGGATACGCGCTCGCTGGCGGTAATGAATGGGCTGGAGCGGCCGTGGGTGGTCTATCCGGGCGACGAGCTGTTGCTGCCGCCGGGGGCGAAGGATGGCGGAATGGTGCGGGTGGCGGTGCGGCCTGCGGCGCGTGCGCGGCCTGCCGAGACTGCGGCGGAGCGTGCGGCGCGGGCGAACCAGCCGCGGCTGGCCGTGAACGGCCCGGCGGTGACGGATTTCATCTGGCCGGTCGAGGGTAAGATCATCGCGGATTTCGGCGCAGGCGAGATCGGGCTGCGCAATGACGGCGTCAACATCGAGGCTGTGCGTGGGGCGCCGATCGGTGCGGCGGCGGCTGGCGAGGTAATCTACGTCGACGAGGAGGTTGAGGGGCTGGGCCTGCTGGTGCTGGTGGCTCACCCTGGCGGCTGGATCACGGCCTATGCGCATGCGCAGGAAGCGCTTGTGAAGACCGGACAGATGGTGGCGCAGGGCGAAACGCTGGCGCGGGTTGGCGCTAGCGGAAAGGTGACCTCGCCGCAGCTTCACTTCCAGTTGCGCAAGGATGGCGATCCGGTTGATCCGGGGCCGATGATGCCCAGCTGAGAGGGTGCGACGGGCAAATTTGGCGCAATTGCAAACGCAATGACGCTGGCTATAGTCCGCCGCTCTTGGGCCCGGGAACCGGATTCGCGGGCGGATATCCTGTTTAGGACGGAGCGGACATGCTGCTGACCCAGATGATTTTCCAGCAGGCGGGGGGCGATGCGGCCGGAGCGGGCGGCAGCCTGCTGTCCACGCTGATGCTGCCGATCGCCATGATCGCGATCTTCTACTTCCTGCTGATCCGCCCGCAGCAGCAGCGCCAGAAGAAGCACCGGGAGATGCTGGGCGCGCTGAAGAAGGGCGACATGGTCGCCACCTCCGGTGGGATCATCGGCAAGATCGCCAAGATTTCCGACGACGAGGTGACGCTGGATACGGGCGAGGGCGGCAAGCTGCGCTTCCTGCGCTCATCAATCATGGACGTTCGCAATCCCGGGCCGCCGCCGCCGGCCAATGACGCCAAGGAAAGCGCGTAGTCCGTCATGCTTCTGCGTTTTGCGCCCTGGAAGATCACCCTGATCATGCTGGCGGTGGTGATCGGCGGCTTTTTTGCGCTGCCGAACGCCCTCTCAGAGGACCAAAGGGGCTGGCATCCCGGCGATCCGATGAATCTGGGTCTCGACCTGCGGGGCGGGGCGTCGATCCTTCTCGAGGTGGATCCCGACGAGTTGCGAACCAATCGTATGCGCGAGATTTCGCGCGATATTCGCGACACCCTGCTGGACCGGCCCCGCGTGGGCGCCCGGCGCGAGGTGAGCGAGGCCGGCGATGCGGTGCTCGTTCAGCTGACCGATGCAGCGGACATGGAAGAAGCCATGCGCCGGATCCGTGAGGTGGGCGCGCCTCCGCTGGGTTCGATCGGCGTTCCGAACTCGCTGAGCCTGAACCAGCGCGGCAGCAACGAAATCGCCGTCAGCTTGACGGCCGAGGCATTCAACCGGCTGCAGGTCGATGCGCTGGAAAACTCAATCGAGGGCGTGCGGCGGCGGGTTGATGCCACCGGTACGCTTGAGCCGAGCATCCAGAAGCAGGGCGACAACCGGATTCTGGTCGAGGTGCCGGGGCTTCAGGACCCTGGGCCGCTGATCGACCTGCTGACGCAGGCGGGAGTCCTGACTTTCAACATGGTGGATCGCGAAGCCAATCCGGCGGATTTTCCGGAAGGTGAAGAGATCCGCGGGCGTCGGGCGTTGCCGAGCGAGGAACTGGGCGGTGCGACGCAGGTCGTTTTCACCGACCCGATCATCACGGGCGGCGACCTCTCGGGCGCCGATCAGATCTATGACGAGCGGAACCGGCCGGCGATCTCGTTCACCCTGCGGCCGGCGGGCGCGCAGCGGTTTGGCGACACGACGACCCAGAACCGGGGCGAACTGTTCGCGATCGTGCTGGATGACGTGATCATCTCGGCGCCGCGTATCAACGAGCCCATCACCGGCGGCGCGGGCCGGATCACGGGGACATTCACGCCGCAAGAAGCGGAGAACCTGGCGATCGTGCTCCGGTCGGGCGCTCTTCCGGCGAAGCTGCGCGTGGTTGAGCAGCGCCTGGTCGGCGCGGGTCTTGGCGAGGATTCGATCCGCAGCGGCGTGACGGCCTCGCTGGTGGGGCTCGGGCTCGTGGCCTGCTTCATGATGTTCTATTACGGGCTCCTCGGCATTTTCGCTGTGACGGCGCTGGCGGTGAACATCACGCTGCTGATCGGTATCCTGTCGGCCCTGGGCGCCACGCTGACCCTGCCGGGCATCGGCGGGATCCTGCTGACGGTCGGTATGGCGGTGGACGCCAACGTGCTGGTGTTCGAGCGGATTCGCGAGGAAAAGCGGGCAGGGCGATCGCCGATGTCATCGGTGGAAACCGGCTATAAGCAGGCGATGTCGACCATTCTGGACGCCAACATCACGACGTTGCTGGCCACGATCATCCTCTATGCGATCGGGTCGGGACCGGTTCGCGGCTTTGCCGTGACGTTGTCGTTTGGCGTCATTACGTCGATCTTCACGGCGGTGGTGCTGACGCGCTGGTTTGTCTCGATGTGGCTGAAGGGCGCGCGTCCGAAGTGGATTCCGCTGAAGACGTGATCGTCCGGCTGACGCGCCGGGCTTGAGCGACCGTCACAAAATCCTCAAATCCGGCATGGACGCGGGGCGGGTCTTGGCTTAGAGGGATCGGCTTCCATCTACAATTGGAACCCCAGGCAGGAACGATCGTCCCATGGTCGAGGCGAACACGAAAAAACAGAAGGCCGGGCCGCTGACTTTTCTCTCGCAGGTGCGTCAGGAGGGCCGCAAGGTCACCTGGACGTCGCGGCAGGAAGTCATCATGGCCACCATTCTGGTGCTGATCATGGTCACGATCGCAGCCGGGTTCTTCTACATCACGGACATGGTGGTTTCCCTGCTGGTCCAGTTCATTACGGGAGTTCAGTCGATCGATGGCTGACGCCAAGTGGTATATCGTCCACGCCTATTCCAACTTCGAGAAGAAGGTGGCTGCGGCGATCCGTGAGCAGGCCGAGCAACAGGGCCTTTCCGAGCTGATCGAAGAGATCGAGGCACCGTCCGAAGAGGTCGTGGAGGTTGTACGCGGCCGCAAGCGCACGGTCGAACGCCGCCACATGCCGGGCTATGTCCTGGTGAAGATGCAGATGACGGATGAGGCGTACCACCTCGTCAAGAATACCCCGAAAGTGACGGGTTTCCTCGGCGCGGAAGGCGGCAAGAAGCCCCTGCCGGTGCCTGAGGCCGAGGTGAAGCGCATCCTTGGAACCGGCGGCGAGACGCAGGAACGCGCACGTCCGCTGATCTCGTTCGAGATCGGCGAGAAGGTGAAGGTTATCGAGGGGCCGTTCGCCTCGTTCGAGGGCGGCGTTGAGGATGTCGACGAGGATACGGGTCGCCTGAAGGTGTCGGTCTCGATCTTCGGACGCGCGACGCCGGTCGAACTGGAATACGGGCAGGTTGAAAAGCTCGCCTAGAGCCTGAGACCGCCTGTGGGACGGGGCTTGCGTCGGTCCCGGCTATTCCCTATTGGACGCGCTTTCGTGTGGGAGGCAGGGCGTAAGTCCATGTCCCGGGCCGTACCACACACCCCTAGTCCTTGGATTTGTTCCGAGGGCGCTTCGCAGAAGAGGGTATTATGGCGAAGAAACTGATGGGGAGCCTGAAGCTTCAGGTTCCCGCGGGAGCGGCTAACCCGTCGCCCCCGATCGGCCCAGCACTGGGTCAGCGCGGCATCAACATCATGGAATTCTGCAAGGCGTTCAACGCCCGCACGCAGAAGGAAGAGAAGGGCATGCCGCTGCCCGTGATCATCCAGTACTATCAGGACAAGTCGTTCACCTTCGAGATCAAGACGCCGCCGGCGTCGTTTCTCCTGAAGAAAGCCGCCAAGCTGAAGTCGGGCTCGAAAGAGCCAGGCCGCACGTCTGCGGGCACGGTGACGATGAAACAGTGCCGCGAGATCGCTGAAGCCAAGCTGAAAGACCTCAACACGACGGATCTGGACGCTGGCGCACGCATCATTGCCGGCTCTGCGCGGGCCATGGGCCTGACGGTTACGGAGTAGGGATCATGGTGAAAGTTGCGAAACGCACCGCTGCGGCCCGGTCGAAAGTCGATCGCGATCAGCAGTATTCGATCTCGGATGCTGTCCGGATCGTGAAGGAAAACGCTACAGCGAAATTCGATGAGACGATCGAAGTCGCGGTGAATCTCGGGGTTGACCCCAAGCATGCTGACCAGATGGTTCGCGGCGTGGTGAACTTGCCGAACGGTACGGGCCGTACGGTCCGCGTGGCTGTGTTCGCGCGTGACGCGAAAGCCGAAGAGGCCAAGGCGGCGGGCGCAGACATCGTCGGCGCCGACGACCTGTTCGAAACGGTGAACAGCGGCCAGATCAACTTCGATCGGGTCATCGCGACGCCGGACATGATGGGTCTTGTGGGGCGCCTTGGTAAGGTTCTCGGCCCCAAGGGCATGATGCCGAACCCCAAAGTGGGCACGGTGACCCCGAATGTCGCGCAGGCGGTGAAGGATGCGAAGGGCGGTTCGGTGGAGTTCCGCGTCGAGAAGGCGGGAATCATCCATGCGGGCATCGGCAAGGCAAGTTTCTCCCAGGAAGCCCTGGAGGAGAACGTGAAGGCCTTCGTTGCGGCGCTCGTCAAGGCAAAACCGACCGGCGCGAAGGGCACTTATGTGAAGAAAGTCGCCATTTCGTCGACGATGGGGCCTGGCGTCGCCGTTGAAACCCAATCGGCGCTTGCAACCTCGTAATTGACTGTCTATATCGACCGGCTTGGCGGGAGTTTTGGTGAAAAACCGGAACTTCCGCCATCTCGTCCGAGATTGCAGGCGGACAGAAAGCAGGTTAACCTGCCGGAAGTCCTTAAAAGCGTAGCCCGCATGAGACGGGGCAAGACAGACTGAGGGTGCGTCATCCGTGCGAGCGGGAGGCGTCGCCCTTGAGTTCGTTTCCGCCTCGGGACGGGGGTGCGTGGGCAAAGATCGCCCAGACCGCTCCCTTCCGACGGCCAGCTCCACGCGCGGGGCTGACCGGGGATTTAAGGGGCGGTTTGGGTCTGTCGGCCCCCACGTGCGCTTCCTGGGGCGGCCGGATGGTCCGGTCGTCCAATTTGGAGACCGCAATGGACAAAGCAGGAAAAGCAGAGGCCCTGAAGGCGCTGGAAGGCGTTTTCGCGGACTCGGGCGTGGTTGTTGTCACGCACTATTCCGGTCTGACCGTGGCGGACCTGACGGATCTGCGCGTGAAGCTGAAAGGCCAAGGCGCAAATTTCAAGGTAATCAAGAACCGACTGGCCAAGAAGGCGCTGGACGGAAAGGGCGGCGACAAAGCATCCGAAATGTTCACGGGTCCCGTGGGCATTGCTTACTCGCCCGATCCGGTAGCGGCTACGAAGGTCGTGGCCGAGTTCGCCAAGGGGAACGACAAACTCGTCCTCATCGGCGCGCTCATGGGAGAGGAAGTCCTCGACCAGAACGGGGTGAAGGCGCTCGCCACACTGCCGTCGCTGGACGAGCTTCGCGGCAAGATCATCGGACTCATTCAGGCTCCGGCGACCAAGATCGCTGGTGTCGTTCAGGCTCCGGCTGGCCAACTCGCCCGCGTCATTTCGGCTTACGCCAATAAAGACGCAGCATAGGCGCGGTTCACACGGAAAAACCGGTACTCAACCCAACATACCCTTACGAACTCAAGGAACTATCAAATGTCGAAGATTGAACAGATTGCCGAGGACCTGTCGGGCCTGACGGTTCTCGAAGCTGCCGACCTCGCAAAACTTCTCGAAGAGAAGTGGGGCGTTTCGGCTGCTGCTCCGGTCGCGGTCGCCGCGGCTCCTGGCGGCGGCGGCGCTGCTGCTGCTCCGGAAGAAGAGAAAACCGAGTTCGACGTCATCCTCACGGATGCCGGCTCGGAGAAAATCAAAGTCATCAAAGCGGTTCGCGAAGTCGTTCCGGCGCTTGGCCTGAAAGAAGCCAAGGACCTGGTCGAAGCTGCTCCCAAGCCGCTGAAAGAAGGCGCTTCGAAAGAAGAAGCCGAAGAGATCAAGAAGAAGCTCGAGGCGGCTGGCGCCAAGGTCGAGCTGAAGTAGTCGACTGTCGGGCGGCGCGGCGATCGGCTGTCGCCGCCCGAACAGTTTCTCGCTCGCGCGAGGCGAGGGGCTGATTTCTGTAGAGTTTGCAACGGCGTTCCGGCGGGCGCCGTTTTCGCGCACCGGATACTGACCGGCCAAGGAGGTTCGCGCGCCGCCCGGCGTGGACCACCCCGGCCCCTAAATAGAGAGACCTGAAGCGGACATGGCTCTGTCGTTCACGGCTAAAAAGCGTATTCGGAAGTCTTATGGAGAAATCCCTGAAACAGTAGAGATGCCGAACCTCATCGAGGTTCAACGTTCGTCCTACGAGCAGTTCCTGCAGATGAACGTCCGTCCCGAGGACCGGGATGACGAGGGTCTGGGCACTGTCTTCAAGTCGGTGTTTCCTATCAACGACTTCTCCGAGCGCGCGACGCTCGAATACATTTCCTATGAATTCGAACAGCCCAAGTTCGACGTTCAGGAGTGCATGCAGCGCGACCTGAACTACGCCGCGCAGCTGAAAGCGAAGCTGCGGCTGGTTGTGTTTGAGACCGACGAGGCCACGGGCGCCAAGTCGATCAAGGACATGAAGGAGCAGGACGTCTATCTCGGCGACATCCCGCTGATGACGGACAAGGGCACGTTCATCATCAACGGCACCGAGCGTGTGATCGTTTCGCAGATGCACCGCTCGCCGGGCGTGTTCTTCGATCACGACAAGGGCAAGACGCACGCGTCGGGCAAGCTTTTGTTTGCTGCGCGCGTGATCCCGTATCGCGGTTCGTGGCTCGACTTCGAGTTCGACGCCAAGGACATTCTGCACGTTCGTATCGACCGCAAGCGCAAGCTGCCGGCGACGGTGCTGCTGCAGGCCCTGGGCTATACCCAGGAGAAGATCCTAGACACCTTCTACAACAAGGTGGCCTACAAGCTGGACAAGAATGGCTGGGTGACCGGCTATGCGCCTGACCGCTGGCGCGGGGTTCGTCCGGACTTCGACCTGGTCGACAAGAAAACCGGCAAGGTTGTGTTCCCGGCCGGTAAGAAGATCACGCCCGTCAAGGCGCGCAAGGCCGGTGAAGACGGCCTTGAAGAGATCCTCGTTCCGTCGAACTTCCTTGAAGGCCGTTTCATTGGCGAGGACATTGTCAATGCGGAGACCGGCGAAATCTACGGTGAGGCCGGCGACGAGCTGACCGAGGAATCGGTGGCCGAGCTGCGTGAAGCCGATGTGAAGATGATCTTCCTCCTGGACACGGAAGGGGACAACGCCTCGGGTCCGTGGCTGCGCAACACGCTGAAGGCTGACAAGGCCGAAAACCGCACCGAAGCGCTGTCGGAAATCTACCGCGTGATGCGTCCGGGCGAGCCGCCAACGCTGGAAGCCGGCGAGGCGCTGTTCAACCAGCTGTTCTTCGACAGCGAGCGCTACGATCTTTCCGCGGTTGGCCGCGTGAAGATGAACATGCGCCTTGCGCTGGATGCTGCCGACACCGAGCGCACGCTGCGCGAGGAAGACATCGTTGCGGTGATGAAGACGGTGCTGGGCCTGAAGGACGGGCACGGCGAAGTCGACGACATCGACAACCTCGGCAACCGTCGCGTCCGTTCGGTCGGCGAGCTGCTCGAGAACGCCTTCCGCGTCGGTCTCGTCCGCATGGAGCGCGCGATCAAGGAGCGGATGAGCTCGGTCGATATCGACACGGTGATGCCGCACGATCTGATCAACGCGAAGCCAGTTGTGGCTTCGGTTCGTGAATTCTTCGGCTCCTCGCAGCTCTCGCAGTTCATGGACCAGACCAACCCATTGTCCGAGATCACGCACAAGCGTCGTCTCTCGGCGCTTGGTCCGGGCGGCCTCACGCGCGAGCGCGCGGGCTTCGAGGTTCGCGACGTTCACCCGACGCACTATGGCCGGATCTGTCCGATCGAAACGCCGGAAGGCCCGAACATCGGCCTGATCAACTCGCTGGCGACGCATGCCCGCATCAACAAGTACGGCTTCATCGAGAGCCCGTACCGCAAGGTTGAGAACGGCAAGCTGACGAAAGAAGTAAAGTACCTCTCGGCGATGGAAGAGCAGCGTTACTCGATCGCCCAGGCGAACGCCGTGATCGATGACAACGGCATGCTGGTGAACGAGTTCGTCAACGCACGTGTCGGACCGCAGCGTGACGCCACGCTGGTTCCGCGCGATGACGTTGACTATATCGACGTGTCGCCGAAGCAGGTTGTTTCGGTGGCTGCGGCGCTGATCCCGTTCCTTGAGAACGATGACGCCAACCGCGCGCTGATGGGTTCGAACATGCAGCGTCAGGCTGTGCCGCTTCTGCAGACGGATGCGCCGCTCGTCGGCACCGGCATGGAAGAGGTTGTTGCGCGCGATTCGCGTGCGGCAGTTACGGCGCGTCGTGGCGGCGTGATCGAGCAGGTGGACGGTACGCGTATCGTTGTGCGCGCGACGGAAGACCTCGACAGCTCGAAGTCGGGCGTCGACATCTATCGCTTGTCGAAATTCCAGCGTTCGAACCAGAACTCGTGCATCAACCAGCGCCCGATCGTGAAGGTGAACGACAAGGTCTCGAAGGGCGACATCATCGCTGATGGTCCGTCGACCGATCTTGGCGAGCTGGCGCTCGGCCGGAACGTGCTCGTCGCGTTCATGCCGTGGAACGGCTACAACTTCGAGGACTCGATCCTGATCTCCGAGCGCATCGTGCGGGATGACGTGTTCACATCGATCCACATCGAAGAGTTCGAGATCATGGCCCGCGACACGAAGCTGGGCCCGGAAGAGATCACCCGCGACATTCCGAACGTCGGCGAGGAAGCGCTTCGCAACCTCGACGAAGCGGGCATCGTTGCGGTTGGCGCGGAAGTCGCCGCCGGCGACATCCTGGTCGGCAAGGTGACGCCGAAGGGCGAAAGCCCGATGACGCCGGAAGAAAAACTCCTGCGCGCCATCTTCGGCGAGAAGGCTTCCGACGTCCGCGACACGTCCCTGCGGATGCCTCCGGGCGCCACGGGCACGATCGTCGAAGTGCGGGTGTTCAACCGCCACGGCGTCGACAAGGACCAGCGTGCGCTGCAGATCGAGCGTGAGCAGATCGACCAGCTCATGACCGACAAAGACGACGAGATGGCGATCATCGAACGTGACGCTGTCACGCGTCTTCGCGACCTGCTGAAAGGGCAGGAATCGGTCGCCAAAGGCGGCAAGAAGACCAAGATCGACGACTCGTTCTTCGACGGCATGACCGTCGCGGAGCTGTGGAAGGTCGCGGTCGCCGACGAGGCGGTCGAGGACCAGATCAAGTCGCTTCGCAAGTCGTTCGACGACGCTGTCGCCCTGATCGAAGCCCGCATCGAGGACAAGATCGAGAAAGTGCAGCGCGGCGACGACCTGCCCCCGGGCGTGATGAAGGTCGTGAAGGTGTTCGTGGCGGTGAAGCGCAAGCTGCAGCCGGGCGACAAGATGGCCGGGCGTCACGGGAACAAGGGTGTGATCTCGAAGATCAACCCGCTCGAAGACATGCCGTACCTGGAAGACGGTACGCCGGTCGACATCGTTCTCAACCCGCTGGGCGTGCCGTCGCGGATGAACGTTGGCCAGATCCTCGAGACCCACATGGCCTGGGCCTGCGCAGGCATGGGCAAGATCATCAATGAGGCGCTTGAAGCCTATCGCCGCGAGCACGATCTCAAGGCGCTGACGGCGACGCTGAAGGATGTCTATGGCGACGACGAGGAGCTGCCGCGTTCGGCGGCCGATCTCGAGGAGCTGGCCTCCAACCTCACCAAGGGCGTTCCGATCGCGACGCCGGTTTTCGACGGCGCCGCCGAGGAAGAGATCAACGCGATGCTCGAAAAGGCCGGTCTCGACACCTCGGGCCAGGTCCAGCTCTATGACGGGCGTTCGGGCGAGAAATTCTCGCGGAAGGTGACGGTCGGGTACAAGTACCTGCTGAAACTGCACCACCTCGTCGACGAGAAGATCCACGCGCGTTCGACTGGTCCTTACTCGCTGGTCACGCAGCAGCCTCTGGGCGGCAAGGCCCAGTTCGGCGGTCAGCGTTTCGGGGAGATGGAGGTCTGGGCGCTCGAAGCGTACGGCGCCGCCTACACCCTGCAGGAAATGCTGACGGTGAAGTCGGACGACACGGCTGGCCGCGCGAAAGTGTACGAAGCCATCGTTCGTGGCGACGACACGTTCGAGGCCGGGGTGCCGGAAAGCTTCAACGTGCTGGTCAAGGAAATGCGTTCGCTGGGTCTCAATGTCGAGCTGATCGAAGCTGAGGCCGAAGAAGAGACGGATAATGACGACGGCGTACCGGAGGCGGCCGAGTAGGGCCGTCGTCCGCTGCGTCATCTAGTAGATTTCCGCCGGTCCTGATCCGGCCGGCGGATCACCCCTTCAGGGAGAATTTGGCAATATGAGCCAGGAAGTCACCAATCTGTTCAACGCCAATGCGCCGGTCCCGACCTTTGAGGCCATCCGCATTTCGATCGCCAGCCCGGAAGAGATCCGGAAGTGGTCGTCTGGCGAGATCAAGAAGCCGGAGACGATCAACTACCGTACGTTCAAGCCGGAGCGCGACGGCCTGTTCTGCGCCCGAACGTTCGGGCCGCAGAAGGATTACGAGTGCCTCTGCGGGAAGTACAAACGCATCAAGTATCGCGGCGTGACATGCGAGAAGTGCGGCGTGGAAGTGACGCTGGCGCGGGTGCGGCGCGAGCGCATGGGCCACATCGAACTCGCGGCTCCGGTGGCGCACATCTGGTTCCTGAAATCGCTGCCGTCGCGCATCTCGCTGATGCTGGACATGGCGCTGAAGGACGTCGAGCGCGTGCTCTATTTCGAGAGCTATCTCGTGACCGAGCCGGGCCTGACGGAGCTGCAGGAAAAGCAGCTTCTAACCGAGGAAGAGTATTACGAGGCGCAGGAGCGCCTTGGCGCCGACTCGTTCACGGCGCTGATCGGCGCGGAAGCGATCCGCGAAATCCTGAAAGGCATCGACCTCGACGAAGAGGCCGAGCAGCTGCGTCAGGATCTTGCTGAAGCGACCGGCGAACTGAAGCCGAAGAAGATCGCCAAGCGCCTGAAGCTGGTTGAGAACTTCCTCCAATCGGGCTGCAAGCCGGAATGGATGATCATGACGATCATCCCGGTGATCCCGCCGGACCTGCGTCCGCTTGTGCCGCTGGATGGCGGCCGCTTTGCGACGTCCGACCTCAATGATCTCTATCGCCGGGTGATCAACCGGAACAATCGCCTGAAGCGCCTGATGGAGCTTCGCGCGCCGGACATCATCATCCGGAACGAGAAGCGCATGCTGCAGGAATCGGTTGATGCGCTGTTCGACAACGGTCGCCGCGGCCGCGTGATCACGGGTACGAACAAGCGCCCGCTGAAATCGCTGTCCGACATGCTGAAGGGCAAGCAGGGCCGGTTCCGCCAGAACCTGCTCGGCAAGCGCGTCGACTACTCGGGCCGTTCGGTCATCGTGGTTGGTCCGGACCTGAAACTTCACCAGTGCGGGCTTCCCAAGAAGATGGCGCTGGAGCTGTTCAAGCCCTTCATCTTCGCGCGTCTCGACGCCAAGGGGCTCGCCGGAACGGTGAAGGCTGCGAAGAAGCTGGTCGAGAAAGAGAAGCCGGAAGTCTGGGACATCCTCGAAGAGGTGATCCGCGAACACCCGGTTCTGCTGAACCGTGCGCCGACCCTCCACCGTCTGGGCATCCAGGCGTTCGAGCCGAAGCTCATCGAGGGCAAGGCGATCCAGCTTCACCCGCTGGTCTGCGCCGCGTTCAATGCCGACTTCGACGGCGACCAGATGGCCGTTCACGTGCCCTTGTCGCTCGAAGCCCAGCTGGAAGCGCGCGTCCTGATGATGTCGACGAACAACATCCTCTCACCGGCGAATGGCCGACCGATCATCGTGCCGTCGCAGGATATCGTTCTTGGTCTTTACCACCTCTCGGTCGAGCGCGATAACGAGCCGGGCGAGGGCAGCGTGTTCGCCGACCTCGCGGAAATCGAGCATGCGTTGGATTCCGGCGCAGTGTCGCTGCACGCGCGTATCAAGGCCCGCTTCATCAGCAAGGATGAGGACGGCAACGACGTCTCGAAGATCTATGAATCGACGCCGGGCCGGATGAAGATCGCTGACTGCCTGCCGCGCGAAGTCGGCATGGACCCGTCGCAGGTCAATGAACTGATGACCAAGAAGTCGATCGGCGCGCTGATCGACACGGTCTACCGGAACTGCGGTCAGAAGGCGACGGTCATCTTCTGTGACCGCATCATGGCGCTTGGCTTCCAGGAAGCTGCGAAGGCCGGCATCTCGTTCGGCAAGAACGACATGGTCATCCCCGAGGCCAAGGATAAATTGGTCGCGGAAACCCGCAAGCTGGTCTCGGAATACGAGCGCCAGTACGCGGACGGCCTGATCACGCGCCGTGAGAAGTTCAACAAGGTCGTCGACGCCTGGTCCGCATGTACGGACAAGGTCGCCGACGCCATGATGGACGCCGCCGGTACGCCGGAAGTCGATCCTGAAACGGGTCGTACGGGCGCGCCGAACTCGGTCTTCATGATGGCCCACTCGGGCGCGCGTGGTTCGAAGAACCAGATGAAGCAGCTCGCCGGCATGCGCGGCCTGATGGCCAAGCCGTCGGGCGAAATCATCGAGACGCCGATCGTGTCGAACTTCAAGGAAGGTCTGACCGTTCTTGAATACTTCAACTCGACGCACGGCGCGCGGAAAGGCCTTGCGGACACCGCTCTAAAGACGGCGAACTCGGGCTACCTGACTCGTCGTCTCGTGGACGTCGCGCAGGACTGCATCGTGACCGAAGAGGATTGCGGCACCGACAAGGGCATCACGCTCGCGGCCGTCATGGAAGGCGCGGACGTGGTCGTCAGCCTTGGCGATCGCATTCTCGGCCGGACGACCGGCGAAGACGTCAAGCATCCGTCGTCTGGGGAGATCATTGCTCCGGCCAACACCTACGTCGACGAAGACGTGGCGGCTGGGATCGATGAAGCTGGCGTCGACAAAGTAAAGGTGCGTTCGGTGCTCACGTGTGAGACCCGCAATGGAATCTGCGGCTCGTGCTACGGTCGCGACCTCGCACGCGGTACGCGTGTGAACGTCGGCGAGGCTGTGGGCGTGATTGCGGCGCAGTCGATCGGCGAACCCGGTACGCAGCTAACGATGCGGACGTTCCACATCGGCGGCGCGGCCCAGGTGTCGAACGACAGTGCGGTCGATGCCGCATTCGATTCGGAAATCCGGTTCGAGAACGGGGTCACGGTTGAACGTGAAGACGGCACGCTGGTGGTTGTCGGTCGTTCGATGGAGGTCAAACTCGTCGATGCCGATGGCCGTGTGCGTCAGACGTTCAAGCCGCCATACGGCGCGCGCATCCGCTACAAAGAAGGCGGCAAGGTCAAGCGCGGCGAGCGTGTGGCGGATTGGGATTCGTTCGCGACGCCGATCGTCACCGATATTGCTGGTACGGTGAAGTTCGAGGACCTCGCCGATGGCCTGACGACCCGCGACGAGACTGACGAGAATACGGGCATCGCGTCGAAAGTCGTTATCGATGCGCGTAGCGGTTCGAAATCTGCCGATCTCAAGCCTGCCATGGTGCTGGTCGACAAGAAGGGCGAGCCCATCAAGCACGCTAGCGGCGTCGAGGCGCGCTACTTCCTGCCGGTCGACGCTATCCTGTCGGTGGCAGAAGGCGATGAAGTGAAACCAGGCGACACGCTGGCGCGTGTGCAGACCGGCGGCGCGACGACGCGTGACATTACGGGTGGTCTGCCGCGCGTTGCGGAACTGTTCGAAGCGCGTCGTCCGAAGGATCACGCGATCATCGCCGACATCACAGGCCGCGTGGAATTCGGACGCGACTACAAGAACAAGCGTCGTATCCGCATCGTTCCGGAAGAGGAGGGCGCAGAGCCCGTCGAGTATTTGGTGCCGAAGGCAAAACACCTCACGGTTCAGGAGGGCGACCTCATCCATCGCGGCGAATACCTGCTGGACGGCAACCCGGCGCCGCAGGACATCCTTGCGACACTGGGCGTCGAGGCGCTGGCGGACTATCTCGTCAACGAGATCCAGAAGGTCTACCGCCTGCAGGGCGTGCCAATTGATGACAAGCACATCGAGGTCATCGTTCGCCAGATGCTGCAGAAGGTGGAGATCACGTCTTCTGGTTCGACGACCATGCTGGCCGGCGAGCACGTTGACGCGCTGGACTTCGAGGAAGCCAACGAGGCCGCGATCAATGCCGGTCGCGAGCCGGCCAAGGGAACCCGGGTCTTGCTTGGCATCACCAAGGCCAGCCTCCAGACCCGTTCGTTCTTCTCGGCGGCCTCCTTCCAGGAGACCACCCGCGTCCTCACCGAAGCCGCCATCCAGGGCAAGATCGATCCGTTGGAAGGTCTCAAGGAGAACGTCATCGTCGGCCGTCTGATCCCGGCTGGCACAGGCGGTTCTCTGCGGAAGTACCGCAAGATCGCTCACGACCGCGATGCGCGGCTCAAGGAGCAGCGGGCGCAGGTTGCGGCGACGGAGGCGCTTCCTGCACCGGAATAAGGCGACAATTCGCTCTGGCGGCGGGCGTTTTTCGACGCCCGTCGCACAGGCGGCTGGTCTGAAAGGGGAGGCGGGAAGCTGCGCTGATTGGGTGGTTTCCGCTTCATGAGGGAAGCTGGCGAAAACGGCGTTAGCGACCCTTGACCCCATGTCGCGGCGACATTAATACCGCGCATCACATCGCCGGGCGGCTGCGCTGCGAGAGCTGCGCCCCAGACGGTTGGTAGATGTGAGCCTGATTTCGAGCGCGCAAGCCTCCAAGACGTCTAGCCGGGACGGGCCGATTGCCTGTCTCGGTCGGTTTATTTGAACAACACAAGATGGGGCCTAGCCCTGTCGCAGGGTGAAGCAGAGAGGGTTCATGCCCACCATTCAGCAGCTGATCCGCAAGCCGCGGACCGACAAGCCGAAGCGGAACAAGGTTCCGGCGCTCAAAGCGTGTCCGCAGCGCCGCGGCGTCTGCACCCGCGTTTACACGACGACCCCGAAGAAGCCGAACTCGGCCCTGCGGAAGGTTGCGAAGGTGAGGCTCACCACGCAGCACGAAGCTGTGTGCTACATCCCCGGCGAGGGTCACAACTTGCAGGAGCACTCGGTGGTCCTGATCCGTGGCGGCCGCGTGAAAGACCTTCCCGGCGTTCGTTACCACATCCTTCGCGGCGTTCTTGACACCCAGGGCGTCAAGGACCGCAAGCAGCGCCGTTCGCATTACGGCGTGAAACGTCCCAAGTAGGCAGAAACAGACATGTCCCGTCGCCACCGCGCAGAAAAACGCCAAGTCCTTCCAGACGCCCGTCATCACGACCAGGTGCTGACCCGGTTCATGAACCAGGTCATGTACGAAGGTAAAAAGTCCACGGCCGAACGCATCGTTTATGGCGCGCTGGACATGGTGGAAGAAAAAGCGCGCCGGCCTTCAGTGGAGCTGTTCCACGAGGCGCTTGAGAAAGTCGCGCCTTCGGTTGAGGTTCGTTCGCGTCGTGTTGGCGGCGCAACCTATCAGGTTCCCGTTGAAGTGCGCCCCGAGCGCCGTCAGGCGCTGGCCATTCGCTGGCTGATCGCCGCGGCCCGCGCACGGACCGAGAGCACGATGCGCGAGCGTCTGGCCGGCGAACTGCTGGACGCCGCCAACGGACGCGGCAGCGCGGTCAAGAAGCGTGAAGACACGCACAAGATGGCCGACGCCAACCGCGCCTTCTCGCACTACCGCTGGTAATCCGGCGCATCGCCACACGTTCAAAACAGGGCGGCCTCTCCCATGCCTCGCACGCACAATCTTAAAGACTACCGAAATTTCGGGATCATGGCGCACATCGACGCCGGCAAGACCACGACGACCGAGCGTGTGCTCTTCTATACCGGCAAGTCGCACAAAATCGGTGAAGTGCACGATGGCGCCGCGACCATGGACTGGATGGAGCAGGAGCAGGAACGTGGCATCACGATCACGTCCGCTGCGACGACCTGTTTCTGGCAGGACAAGCGCCTGAACATCATCGACACGCCCGGACACGTCGATTTCACGATCGAAGTCGAGCGCTCGCTTCGCGTGCTCGACGGCGCGGTGACGGTTCTCGACGGCAACCAGGGTGTTGAACCGCAGACCGAGACCGTCTGGCGCCAGGCGGACAAGTACAAGGTTCCGCGCATCGTTTTCGCCAACAAGATGGATAAGATCGGCGCTGACTTCTACAATTGCGTCAACGACCTCGTGAAGCGTCTCGGCGTGAAGCCGGTTCCTATCCAGCTGCCGATCGGCGCTGAAAGCAATTTTGCGGGCATTGTCGATCTCATCAAGATGAAGGCGATCGTCTGGGACGGCGAGGCGCTGGGCGCCAGCTTCCGTGAGGAAGAGATCCCCGCCGACCTCGTCGACAAGGCCAAGGAATATCGCGCCGCGATGATCGAAGCCGCCGTCGAAATGGACGACGACGCGATGGAGAAATACCTCGAAGGCGAAGAGCCGGACAATGATACGATCAAGAAGTGCATCCGTAAGGCGGTGCTTCAGCGTTCGTTCTTCCCGGTCCTTTGCGGCTCGGCGTTCAAGAACAAGGGTGTGCAGCCGCTGCTGGACGCGGTCGTCGACTACCTGCCGTCTCCGCTGGACGTGCCGGCGATCGAAGGCATCGACTTCAAGACCGAAGAGCCGATCAAGCGGAAAGCCGATGACGGCGAGCCGCTTTCGATGCTCGCGTTCAAGATCATGAACGACGCCTTCCTTGGCTCGCTCACGTTCTGCCGCATCTATTCGGGCAAGGTGACGAAGGGCATGAACCTTCAGAACACCGTGAAGGACAAAAAAGAGCGGATCGGGCGGATGCTCGAGATGCACTCGAACGACCGCAAGGACATCGAGGAAGCCTACGCCGGCGACATCATCGCCATCGGCGGTCTGAAAGACACGACAACGGGCGACACGCTTTGCGATCCGTCCTCGCTGGTGATCCTCGAGCGCATGGAATTCCCCGAACCGGTCATCGAGATCGCGGTCGAACCCAAGACCAAGGGCGACCAGGAGAAAATGGGTCTCGCGCTGCAGCGTCT
>JACLAD010010669.1_pt1 | contig 25904 bp, 20 predicted proteins | sample 8027901 | NCBI WGS metagenome assembly JACLAD01 (sample SAMN15725071, study PRJNA655200) | protist metagenome | isolation source: fluorescence activated cell sorting (FACS) single amplified genomes of... | place: Spain: Blaines Bay Microbial Observatory, Mediterranean Sea | collected 2016-07-05 | reverse complement strand
GGCCGCACCTGCTGCTTTTCTTGGCAATTTAGTCAGTAAAAAGCGTAAATACGTATATAGCTGTTCTAAGTCAGAATCTTGATAGGGGATAACCTGAGACAAGAAGCCATACATGTTTCTGAAGTTGACGCATAAACTCTTGAAGTCGTCTTGCTCTTCCTCGAGCAATCCGTTGTAGCGCACCACGGCCTTATCTAAAACACCATTCATTTTTGCGTGGTCGTGAACCGTTTCTTTCCGGCGCGGCTTAAAATAAACGTTACAGAATTCCTGAATCTCTTCTTCAAAGATAATGCCTGCTTCATCAAGTTGGTGTTGCAAGCGATACAAGTGTTGAGCATCTGTTAATTCTTCAGCCGGTGTTTGCTCGTAGAAAGGCTTAAATGCAGCGAAAATTTCTTCAGGCTTGTTTCTAAAATCCAAGACAAACGTATCTTCTTTACCTGCACAGGTTCTATTTAAGCGAGATAAGGTCTGAACAGCTTGAATGCCAGATAGTTTTTTATCCACATACATAGTATGAAGCAGTGGCTGATTAAAGCCCGTTTGATATTTCTCGGCAACAAGTAACACCTGATATTCATTTGTATCAAATTTATCAGGTAATTCGCTTTCCTTAATGCCACCGTTTAAGGCCACCTCAGTCCAGCTTTTGTTCGGTATGTCTGGGTCTTCAACAACGCCTGAGAAGGCAACCAGTGACTTTACGTCTTTGTAGCCATTGGCTTTGATGTATTGATCAAATGCCTGTTTGTAGCGAACGGCGTGTGGCCTAGAGTCTGTCACAACCATGGCTTTCGCTCTACCACCAATTTTATGTCTCACATGCGTGCGGAAGTGTTCCACCATAACTTCGGTTTTTTGAGCAAGATTGTGTGGGTGTAGCGTTAAAAACCGCGCCAAAGCTCGAGCGGCTTTTTTCCGCTCTACATGGGGATCTTCTTCTGCCGATTGTGTCACACGGAAATAGGCTTCATAGTGGGTATAATTCTTTAACACATCTAAAATGAACTTCTCTTCAATGGCCTGGCGCATCGTGTATTCATGAAAAGGCGCTTGCCCGGAAGGCCCAGGTTCATTAAATACTTTTAGTGTTTTGTACTTTGGTGTCGCGGTAAACGCAAAGAAACTAATATTAGGCTGCTTGCCGCGCTTCATCATTTCACGGACGACTTCTTCCATTCGGTCCCTATCTTCGCTACTTAAGCCTTCGTCACCTAAGTCTTCATCATGCTCCCCATCAAACAAGCCATTCTCAACCGCATAGGTTGCAGCCGCCTCACGAATGCCATCCTTGTTGAGCACACCTTTCAGCTCCATAGCACTCTCGCCGGACTGCGAGCTATGGGCTTCATCCACAATCACTGCAAAACGTTTACCGAGTGTAGTGAGGGCAAGTGAGTCATCTTCTGCACGATCTTTATTGAGCTTTTCCAATGTTTCAGTCACAAAAGGAAACTTCTGTAAGGTGGTAATAATGATCGGCGTGCCAGTTGATAAAGCTTTGACCAATTGTTTTGTGTCTTCATCAATTTTTTCCACCACACCCTGCTTGTGTTCAAATTGATAGATGGTTTTCTGTAATTGCTGATCCAGCACGCGTCGATCGGTAATGACCACAACAGAATCGAAAATCTTATTATCTTGCTCATCGTGCAGGCTGCTCAGTCGATGGGCGAGCCAGGCGATAGAGTTTGATTTTCCGGAACCTGCCGAATGTTTTACCAAATAGTTATGGCCAGGACCATTATTTTTAGAATGATCAACCAGCTTTCTCACCACATCAAGTTGGTGATAGCGTGGGAAGATCATAGTCTCTTTAGTGATCTTCTTAATGCCCTTGTCAGTTAAGATGCGTTTGTCTTCAACCTGCAAATGCATAAAGCGCCCTAAAATATCCATCAGGCTGTCGCGGGCAAGCACTTCGCGCCATAAATACGCGGTTTTATAGCCGCCATCTTCGGCCACCGGGTTGCCAGCGCCGCAGTGAGCACCTCCGGGGTTTGAGCCTACATTAAAGGGAAGAAAGAATGTTTTATCGCCACTCAGGCGCGTGGTCATAAACACCAAGTCTTGATCCACTGCGAAGTGAACCAGTGCGCGCTTTTTAAATTCAAACAGTAATTCGCGGTGGTCCCGAGCTTTTTTATATTGCTTTTTGGCGTCTTCGACCGTTTGGCCAGACAACGGATTTTTTAGCTCTAGTGTTGCAATGGGCAAGCCGTTTAAAAACAGCACCATATCCAACGAGTTTTTGTGCTTGTCACTACTCTTTCCTGCACCATAGTAGAGCTGCCTTGTTACGCTCAGCACATTTTTATCGTACAGTGTCCAATTGTCTGGATTCTTATTGTTGCTGGGGGCGAAGGTGGCGACCTTAAACTTTTTGCCGTACACCTTAAAGCCATGACGTAACACTTTAAGCATGCCCTTGGTATTCAGTTCTTTTACCAGTCCATCCAATAACAGGTCTTGTGCGGCCTCGCCATGTACCGCCACCAAGCCCGCCCAAACCTTGTCTTGTGTGGCTTTAATAAAATCTATAACCCGTGCGGGCTCTATAGCTCTCTCTACATCAAAGTCTTTTGAAAGCCCAATTTCATAGTGGTGCTGCTGGGCGAGGCAATCCTCAATGGCATCTTCCAAGCGGTTTTCGGTATGTTTTTTTGCCATTATTACTTCTCTCTTTTCTCGCTCTTCTTATGCTTGATTTGCGATTGACTAATCTGTTCTGCTTTACGTGAAAGCTGCTCCAAATTGTTTTGCGGCTGATTGATCTCATCGCTTAAACGATGCTGATAAAACTTATCATATTCCCGTTCGGCGAATTGTTTGGCCATTTGGTGCGACAGTTTGCCCGCGTGATCCAGAATTTCTCGATCATTCAGGCTGAGAAAGCCATCTAACTTATTCACCCACTCTGCCATCCTCATAGGGATACGACGCATTGCCTGCCCTTCGGCGAACACCAGATATTGTTCTACAAGATTATTAAGTGCTTGCAGTTCTTGTTCGTTAAGGTAGTTTTTGGCGTTCACCACATCTTGTTTGCGTACTTTAGCGCCGCGCCAATTCGTTAGCCCCATATTGTCTTTGTCGCTATCGGCTCGTTGGTGAATAATCTCGGCAGCCGTGTTGCTGGTAATCGCCCAATGCACCTTATTTTGTACGGTTTTAAAAAAGCTGATACTGGTTTCCAGTGTCGGGTCATAATCGACGCTGGTGGCGTAAATATCAGTGATTTTTTGGTAAAATCGCTTCTCGCTGGCGCGAATATCCTGAATACGGCGGGTAAGTTCTTCAAAGTAATCAAAGGGCTGATCGGGGTTTCTAAGACGCTCGTCATCCAGCACAAAGCCTTTCACAATGTATTCACGGAGCTGTTGTGTCGCCCACTGGCGAAAGCGGGTAGCGGTATGGCTTTGCACCCGATAGCCCACAGAGATAATGGCATCGAGACTGTAGTGTTGCGTCCGGTATTGCTTACCATCAGCCGCAGTTGTAAAGAAATCCTTTACAACTGAATGCTCGTCTAACTCCTGCTCGGCAAAGATATTTTTTAAGTGTTGGCCAATATTTTGTTTGCTGGTACTAAAAAGCTCCGCCATCAAAGCCTGCGTGAGCCACACCGTTTCGCCCATAAAGCGCACATCCAGCTTAATTTGGCCGTCTTCGCTTTGGTAGAGGATAAATTGGGACGTGTTTTCGGGGGATTGTTTCATTGAGCAGTTCCTTGCTGGGGGATTTCAATTTCACGAACATCTATTTTGCCGGTGACGGCGGCGGTGATTAAGGAAGTGTGATATTCATTTAGCCGTTCAATAGCAGCTTTTATAGCACTTTCCATGTTATCTAGCTTCCCCATCTCAGCATGAAGATGGCCAACTATTTCATGCTGTTCTTCTATCGATGGTAAGCCAATTTTTATATCGCCTACGGTGTCTGTATTTAAATTTAATTGAGTACCTAACTTACCCAAACCTAAATAGGGTTGACCACTATAGAAAATATAATAAAAGAACTCTGGATTATGCTCATAATATGGAAAGTACACGAAACCATCGTGAATGCAGCACTTTATATTGGTGATCATTGGCTTACCAACAGAACCAGCAATACTAAGAAATAGTGTGCCAGGTTCAAGCGGTACACTGAGTGATTTTCCTAATTCTGAGAGTGTTTGATAGGTATTAACTAAATAATGGTCGTTTGCGGTAACATCAGCAATTCTTACCCATGAGTACTCCCCATCATCATCAAAATACTTTTGATCTTGTATTGGTCGCGGCGAGGCACCTCTTTTCACTGGAGTGAGGCGCTTTATTGATAGCACCTCCCAATGCGCTGGCACCTCACCCAACCAGTCCACTTCGGAGTCTTTCATTGGCGCATTGGGGTTAAGCCCTTTGGTCACTGCTTGCGTGATCATGGCGATGCGCTGTTCATTAAGCTTTTCAATCAAAGCTTTTTTCTTTTCGATTAAGCAATCGATTTGAGCAGTTTTATAATCGAGGAATTTGGTGATTTGGGTTTGTTCTGCAGTTGGTGGCAGCCAGACATAGCAGTTCTTTAGTATGTCTTGCGTTACGCTAAATACTTTGACCCCTGAAACAGACTTTCGTATCTGAAACCTGAATAGCTCAGAGTGGAAGAGGTAGGCCAAAAATTTTGAATGATTATTGGTTACTGGTTTGGCTGTCACTGTATGATAACCAGCGAAAGTAGGAACAGAACTATTCAAGTGTGTAAAGTTTCCAGACCCTTCAATATCTTCTGATGTATCAGCATAAACGAAGTCACCATGTTCTAAGAGTGCGTTTGGACTGCTTTCCAAATAGTCTTCGGGAACACATTTTAGATCATGCTTTTCTGGCGCCACCTCAAAGCCAAACTTTGAGTGTATTTCGCCATAGTTAACACATGGTACACCCTCATCAATCAAGTTTGATTTCGTGATGCCTAGGCCTCTACCCAGCTTAAACATAAATCGAAACTTGTTAAGTTCCCAGTGTTCCGGGAGCTGTGCGAGCCAATCTATACCTGTTTCTTTCCATTGGGGATATTCACGAAGCTCCATTAAATGACCTCCTTCAAGAGATCCATAATTTCCAGCTCAAGTCCTTTAATTTCTGTCTCAATGTTGTCTAGTCCACGCGGTGGCTGGTACTGGTAGAAATGGCGATTAAAGGGTATTTCATAACCCACTTTAATTTTACTGTGATCGATCCAAGCATCGTCTCGATAGGGTAGGACTTCTTTTTCAAGATAGACTTCACAATGTCCTTGCACACAATCCAATAGTGCCGACTTGTCGACTTTGCCTTTGTTCTTTTTACTCTCGTAATCGAGCGATAAAGGTAAATCGATGAGCTCGTTGTCTTCATCACGTTTGCCGTTGGCAAGTAGGCCGCCGGGGAAAGGTACGTTTTCGGTATCACGTAAATCGGCATCGGGTTCTGGATTGCCTTTGGCATCTAAGCAAGGCAGGGCTGTTGGGTCTTTTTCCCCCAGTGATTGATGAGATAGTAGGGCTTTTTTTAGTGGGCTATCCCATTTAATGCCTGCTTTTTTAAAGGCGGCTCTCAGTGTCGATTCAAACTCGGCGCGGTCTTTTACCAATTGGCCGCCTGCAAACTGCGGTTTAAGGCTTTTTAGTGCATGCAAAATATTGTGTTGTAGCTGCTTACCTTCTTGCTCTTCCGCTGCGACTTTGGCTTTATCTCTGCGTTTTTTAGAGGTGGTTAAATCTTGAAAGTAGCCTGTTTCGGTAAAGCGCTTAATACGTTCGTCGTTAATAGTAAAATTTAGACGCAATAGCCTTTCAACGGTGATTTTGAAATAGCCAAAATCCTGATTGTTAAAAATCTTGCTGACGGTAATCGCTTGATCTTGATCGCGCTTTTTATCTTTTGGGCTATCGACATTAGTGACAATCGTTTTGAGTGTGCGTTGCTCATTATCGTTAAAGGCGGCATAAATTTGGGTAATGGCTTCAATATGGTTGGGCTCGCCCTTAATGCCTGCAAGAGTATTCTCTGGCGAATCGCCTTCGCCTAACTTTTTACGCTTGTCACCTAGGCTTTTCTTCATTTTCCACGCAAAGTCGGTGGCGTTAATCAGTTGTACTTTACCACGCCGCTTTTGCGCTTTGCGATTGGTGACAATCCAAATATAGGTAGTGATGCCAGTGTTGTAGAAAAGCTGATCTGGCAGACCGACCACGGCTTCCAGCATATCGTTTTCAATAATCCAACGGCGAATATTGCTCTCACCACTGCCAGCATCACCGGTAAATAGTGGCGAGCCATTAAAGACAATGGCAATCCGTGAGCCTTCACCCTCTGCAATGCCACCCGGTGCTGGCAGGCTATACTGCTTAGGCGGCCGCTGCATTTTAGAAATCATATGCAGTAGAAATAGCAAGGCGCCATCGTTAATGCGAGGCAAGCCAGAGCCAAAGCGACCGTTAAAACCAAATTCGTTATGCTCTTTGGTGACGTAGTCTTTTTCCGGCTTCCATTCCACACCAAAGGGCGGATTGGCGGCCATGTAGTGGAACTGCTCAGTTGGGTGACCATCACCATCGGTGAAGCCTTCTTTTGCCTTGCCGGTTCCTAAGGTGTCACCAAAAACGATATTGTTGACGTCTTCGCCTTTAATCATCAGATCTGAACCGCATATCGCATAGGATTCCGGATTGTATTCTTGCCCGAATAATTCAACGTTTGCCTGTTCGTTCTCTTCTTTAATGGCATTTTCTGATTCCGAAAGAATCCCACCCGTTCCACAGGTTGGGTCATAGATTTTGATAACTTTACCCTTGGTGTAGATGTGTTCTTCACCGGTAAACAAAAGTTTTACCATGAGCTTTACCACTTCGCGTGGAGTGAAGTGGTCCCCAGCTTCCTCATTGGCTTGTTCATTGAATCGTCTAACCAAATCTTCAAAGATGTAGCCCATGGCGGCGTTGGTGATTCGCTCTGGATGCAAATCAACATCTTTAAATTCTTTGACGATTTCATACAGGCGGTTTGCCTCGTCTAAGCGCTCAATCTCTTCTTCAAACTTAAATTTTTCAAGAATGGTTCTGGCTCGAGTGGAAAAGCCACTAATATAAGCTTTTAAGTTGGTTGCAAGTTTGTCATGATCATCCAGTAAGGTGGCGAACGTTAGATTACTGGTATTATGAAAAGCCAGCTTAAACTTGTGGTTAATGGTTTTTTCTATGGTTTCAGTATCAAGGTTTTTTGCACTGAGCTTTGCATGCTCTTGAATAACGTCATTTTTGGTTTCTTCTAACACACAGTCCAATCGGCGCAATACTGTGAGTGGAATCATCACTTTGCGATACTGTGGAGGGCGGTATGGACCACGTAATAAGTTGGCGATACTCCAAACCAAATCACTGTGTTTTTTATACTTATCGTGGTCTTTCATTGATATTCCTTAAATTCCTAAATTCTTACCATCATAGCCTAGTGAAATTGCAAAGTTCTAAACAGTATTCAAAATACAGTTTGAGGTTGAAGATCCAGTAAACTCAACCTTTTTACAAGTATTTTTTAATTGTAAGCTATGACTTCCTTTTGAACTGTAAAAACTAGCCATTTGTTCAGTAATCACACAGTATTTGCTGCTGTCATTGCTAAAGCTGCTTAGTAGCAAGCTATCCGAGTTAGCCTGACCTTTTTACACAATCTTTTTAATATAGCACTTGCTTGTAACTGCTGCGAATGAAGAGATCGCAGTTTTATTACAAACCAATATTGCAACGATTATGAATCTCCATTAAATATTAAATTTAATCACCTCGCATCACTCAATTAACTGTTAAAATACCCCCCAAATTTTTAAACGGCTATAACTCATCCGCCCACCCTTTTGGTAACACTAAAAGGTACAGAGAAAACCACAAAAACTATTGAAAATGAATAGAAAATTCTGCGTGGCGCCCATGCTAGACTGGACCGACCGCCACTGTCGCTATTTTATGCGCCTTTTCAGTGCGCAAGCGGTGCTGTATACCGAGATGATTACCACTGGGGCGATTATCCATGGTGATGCCCATCGGCATTTGCAGATGCACGAGGCGGAGCAACCGGTGGCGTTGCAACTGGGGGGTAGCAACCCCGATGATTTAGCCAAAGCCTGCAAAATTGCCAGTAACTACCACTATAATGAGATTAACCTTAACTGCGGCTGTCCCAGTGATCGGGTACAGAATGGCATGTTTGGCGCGGTGATGATGAAACATGCCGATACCACTGCGCGCTGTGTGGCGGCGATGGTGGATACTGTTTTGGGGGCTGGGGATTTGCCGGTGACGGTGAAACATCGCATTGGGGTGGATGATTTTGATTCCTATCAGTTTCTCTGTGATTTTGTCGGCAGTGTAGCCGATGCTGGGTGTAATACCTTTGTGGTGCATGCACGCAAGGCCTGGTTAAAAGGGCTAAGCCCGAAACAAAATCGCGAAATCCCCGAACTGAACTATGATCGGGTCTACCAGTTAAAGCGCGACTTCCCGCAGCTTGAGATTGTGATTAATGGCGGCATCACCACACTGGAACAGGCTCAGCAGCACCTTGAGCATATAGATGGAGTAATGATTGGTCGCGAGGCCTATACTAACCCTTACTTATTGGCCACCGTAGATCAACAGATTTACGGCAGCGCTGAACCGATAAAAAGTCGTGAACAAATTGCCGAGGAGTTTGTACAATACGTCACCAGTGAAATCTCTGAGAAAACCAGACTCCAATCTATGACCCGGCATATGCTGGGCTTGTTTCATGGAATGCCAGGAGCGCGACAATTTAGACGGCATCTCAGCGAAAATGCCTATAAAACTGATGCAACGGTGGATGTACTTATTGAGGCATTGGCCAAAACAACAGGAAAAACTGCTTTATGACTAACCAGAGTAAACTTGCTCAACTCAAAGAAATGACCACCGTGGTGGCAGATACCGGTGACTTTGACGCCATTGCTCAGTATTCACCTGAGGATGCAACGACTAACCCTTCCCTGCTGCTTAAAGCCGCGCAGATGCCTGCCTATCGGGAACTGGTTGATGAGGTCATTAAGTCAGTTACCGATGGCAAACTATCCTCAGATGAGCAGATGTCCGCCTGCACCGATAAGTTGGCAGTGCGCTTTGGCGAAAAGATTTTAGAAGTGATCCCCGGTCGCGTGTCAACGGAAGTCGATGCCCGCCTGTCCTTTGATACCCAGGGCTCTGTGGCGAAGGCAAGGCAGTTGATCGACCTGTATGAGCAAGCGGGTATAGGTAAGGAACGAGTACTAATTAAGATGGCCTCCACTTGGGAAGGTATTCGCGCCGCTGAACAATTAGAGAGAGAAGGTATCAACTGTAACCTGACCCTGCTGTTTTGCTTTACTCAGGCAGTGGCCGCCGCCGAGGCCGGCGCCTTTTTAATCTCGCCTTTTGTGGGTCGTATTCTCGATTGGTACAAGGCATCCACTGGACTGAGCGATTATGCCCCTGCCGATGATCCCGGCGTGCAGTCGGTTACGCGCATTTATAACTTTTACAAACAGCGTGGCTTTGCCACGGTGGTGATGGGCGCTAGCTTTAGAAATACTGACGAGATCACCGAGTTGGCCGGCTGTGATCGATTAACCATTAGTCCTCAGCTGCTTCAGGCACTGGATGAGGATTTTGGCACTCTAGAGCGCAAGTTGGATCCTTCCAATACTGGCCCCAGAGACAACTACAAATTGGGGACAGAAAGTGACTTCCGCTTTGAGCTCAATGAAGATGCCATGGCTACTGAGAAGTTAGCTGAGGGTATTCGCAGTTTTGTTACTGACCAAATCAAACTGGAGACCTGGTTAAGGGATATCACCTAATAATGCTGGACAAAATAAGACAGCTATTTGCCAAGAAAGCGGATACCCCTGAACAGGAACAGTTGGCCACTGAGCATTTGGCAGCGGCGGCGCTGCTGATTGAGGTGATGGTTATTGATGGCAATTTAGACGACCAGGAATTGCAGTCAATTAGCCAAACCCTGTGTGAAATTCTCGATCTTAGCGAGGCTCAAGTCGAGGAGTTGATTCTACTGTCCCGTGAGGAAGTGGCAGAGGCTACTTCGCTCTATCAGTTTACCCGAGAGATAAACGACAACTTTGATCTTGAGGGCAAAATGAAACTGTTAACTTCAATGTGGCGAGTGGCCTATGCCGATGGGCATTTAGATAAGCATGAAGAGGGCATTATTCGGCGTGTGGCGGACTTACTGCATATCCGTCACAATGAGTATATTCGCTGTAAATTAGGCGCTAGAGACTAGCAGTACGCATCAGCAGTGTTTGGGCTAGATTGGCTTTAAGCCTGATTCCACACCGGCATTCTGCCCGCGATGACGCAGATAGTGATCCATGAGCGTAATCGCCAACATCGCCTCTGCTATGGGTACCGCCCTGATACCAACACAGGGATCATGACGGCCTTTGGTGACGACCTCGGCAGATTGCCCAGCAGTATCTATGGACTGCCCGGGAATGCGCACGCTGGATGTGGGCTTTAAAGCCAGATGGGCGACTATATCTTGTCCGGAGGAGATACCCCCCAACACACCGCCGGCGTTGTTGGAGAGAAATCCTTCGGGTGACAGCTCATCGCGGTGTTCCGTGCCCTTTTGCGCCACCACATTAAAACCATCTCCCAACTCCACACCTTTTACCGCATTGATGCCCATCATGGCATGGGCTATATCGGCATCCAGTCGATCAAAGATCGGCTCACCCAAACCAACTGGCACACCGCGCGCAATAACGCTGACTTTGGCGCCCACGGAGTTGCCCTCTTTGCTCAAAGCCTGCATATAGGTTTCCAGTTCGGGCACCTTGCTGGCATCGGGGAAGAAAAATGGATTGGTTTCAATAACTGCCTGATCAAAGGCCTCGGCTTGGATCGGGCCCAACTGGGAGACATAACCATATATCTCCACACCCAGCTGCTCGCGCAAATATTTTTTGGCAATGCCGCCTGCCGCCACGCGCATTGCAGTTTCGCGCGCGGAACTGCGTCCTCCGCCACGGTAATCCCGCTGACCGTATTTCTGGTGATAGGTATAGTCGGCGTGAGCGGGACGGAATAAATCCTTGATATTGCTGTAATCTTTGGATTTTTGATCTTTGTTATGGATGATCATGCCAATGGCTGTGCCAGTGGTTTTACCCTCAAACACACCGGAGAGTATCTGCACTTCATCATCCTCGCGGCGCTGGGTGGTATATCTGGATTGCCCAGGCTTGCGACGGTTTAGATCAGGTTGTAGGTCAGCAGCACTAATTTCCAACCCTGGAGGGCAGCCATCGACAATGCAGCCAATCGCTGGCCCGTGGCTTTCGCCAAAGCTGGTGACGGTAAACAGTTTTCCTATGCTATTGCCGGCCATTGTTTTGATTCTTGTAAAAAGTGTTGGCGCGATTATACGCAAATTAGTTGGGGTTTTCAGAAATTAGTACAGACTGCTGATACTAGCTAAAGAGATGCCTGTACTCTGCCAACTGCTCGCGGGTTAGCACAAAAACACCCTCTCCGCCCTGTTCAAACTCTATCCAAGTAAAAGACACAGTGGGAAACGCCTGCTCCAGCGCAACTGCCGAATTGCCTACTTCTACCACTAGCAGGCCCTGTTCACTGAGGTGGTCAGCGGCCTCGCGCAATAGCCTGCGGGTAATGTCTAGACCATCGGTACCGGATGCCAATGCCAAACTGGGCTCGTGCCCGTATTCCTCGGGCATACTGGCCAGATCTTTGGCATCCACATAGGGGGGATTGCTAACTATTAGATCAAACTTCGGGTCATCTCCCTCAGAAACTTGGCCAAATAGATCTGATTGCACCGCTGTGACTCGGCGTTCTAACTGGTGGCTGTCTATATTGATAGCAGCGACGGCCAGTGCCTCAGTGGAGATATCGCTGAGCACTACCTGAGCGTTTTCAAAGGCATAAGCGCAGGCAATCCCTATACAGCCGCTGCCGGTACAGAGATCGAGAATTCGATTGGGTGCAGTGAGGCACCAGGGTCTGAACTGGTTACATATCAGTTCGGCAATCGGTGAGCGGGGGATAATAACCCGCTGGTCCACATAAAATGGCAGCGAACAGAACCAGGCCTGTTGCGTGAGATAGGGGGCGGGAACCCGTTGATTAATTCGTTGCGTATAAAGTGCTAGTACTTGCTGTTGCTGCCGATGGCTCACCTTTCGATTTAATAGCGAGCGATCCGCTTGGGGTGGCAAGTCGAGGACGGCAGATAACAGAAAGACCGCTTCGTCCCAAGGGTTGTGAGTACCATGTCCAAAGTAGAGATTGTTTTCTTCAAACAGCGCGCAGCCCTGTTTTAACAAATCTTCTATGGTGGGAGCTTTTTGGGTCAACGCTAGTTCTCAGGGGCCATTAATTGCGGCCATTTTAACCTGCAAACTGGTAATGGTCTGTAGTTTAATGGAAAATAACCGCTGAAAAGTAATTCTAATACTTCCAAGGATCATCTATGAGAGATCAATACCTTAAGATCATCGAAAGCACAGGTGAGGACGTCAGTCGTCCAGGACTGCTAGATACACCGCAACGGGCTGCCAAGGCCTTTGAGTACCTCACCAGTGGCTATCATATGGATTTAAATGAGGTGATTAATGATGCACTGTTCCCCTCGGATTCAGAGGAGATGGTGATTGTTAAGGATATTGAACTATTTTCGCTGTGCGAGCATCATCTTTTACCCTTTATCGGCAAGTGTCATGTCGCCTATATTCCCGACGGGCAGGTACTGGGCCTTTCCAAGGTCGCCCGCGTGGTGGATATGTTCGCTCGTCGCCTGCAGATACAGGAGGCACTAGCACAGCAAATAGCTTCAACTATTCAGCAGGTTACCAGCGCCCGAGGTGTGGGAGTTATCGTCGAAGCCAAGCATATGTGCATGATGATGCGCGGGGTCGAAAAACAGAATTCCTCGATGAAGACATCGGCGATGCTAGGATCGTTTCGCACTGACCAAGCGACCCGAACCGAATTTCTAGCACTGTTGAATAACCAGTAAACTTGTCTCAATATCCCTTGAGTTAATCGAGGAAAGATTGAACATTTGCTGCCACTGTCTGGGCGGTGTCTTCCAGATGTAGGTGATGGGAACCCCGCATGGGTTCGATCAGAAGCTGCGGCAACCACTGGGTTAAATTATCCTGCATATGCTGGTTGGACAGGGTGCTATCCTCAGCGCGAATCAGCATCATTCTACAGGTGATTGCGTTTAGAAAATCCTGATACTGGTCGGCAGAAAATTTGATCATTGATGGCGCCTTTAGCCGCTGATCATTGCGCCAATAGAAACTGCCATCCTCCTCGAAAACACCGCGCTCGGCCAGTGTGGTAGCCGCAGCTAATTGCAGTGGCACAAATCCATTTACTCGAGCCTGTACCGCCTGTTCAAAGCTGGCAAATTGGGTGGGCGCCGAGGCACCAAAGCGCCGGTTTTCGTACAGTGCGCGGGCAATTTGCTGAGCAGCGCTCTGAGGTTTATCGGGAATCAGCGGAAAACCGTCGATCAATAGGCAATGGCTCACCCGCTGAGGTATGGTTCCAGCCACTAGCGTTGAGATCACCGCACCACGAGAATGACCCAACAGACGAAATGTCTCCCAGCCCATTTGATCCGCCACAGCGATTACATCACCAATATCCTGCCAGATATCATAGCCAGAGTCGGCGGAGCGAAAACTGCTGCGGCCATGGCCTGCTGAATCTAGCGCAATGATATGGAGATTTTCTAGATGAGGCAGTAGACGATCGAAACTGTTTGCATTGTCCAGCCAGCCGTGAAGGGCAATAACTGGCGAGTATCCAGAGCGACCCCACTCTTTGGCAGTCAATTGAATGCCATTATGCTCAAAGATTCTCTCGGCTACAAATTCTAGTGACATAATCATCCCAGCTGGGTGAAATCATCCCCTAGAGGGCTATTTTGGTAAAGATGTAACCACTACGGCATTAAGCCGCGCTTAACAGCCGAGACCCTCGGGTATGGTTAATTTAGAGTATCTTGTTATTCTTGCTTGTCAGCACTGCCTTCGCCGGCTGTAAAGGATGGGATATCTTGGTCATCGACCTCAACTTCAACAAATTCGGCATCATCCACCTGCTCTGGCGAGGTCACTGAATAACCCTCTGATGGGTCTAAAACTGGCCACTCATCAAAGGGAAAAGGCTTACTGTCACTGTTAAAGGTTAGAAACATAACGGCCTGATAGACCCACTTGCCCAACCCCTGCCCCAAATTACGCAGGTTTTCATTGTCATCTCCGCTAACTAAAACGACTAGAAACTGCAGGATCACAACCAGTGTGATGACCATGCGTGCAGCCACCAGTAACACCGCGAACAACAGCATGTAGGCAAATCTTATCCAAGTGTTGCTATTTGTCAGAGTTTTTTTGCTATCAGTCATTTGCTTTCACCGTTAATTCAATATCAGCATTTTGTGTTGCCGCCATCCTTTGAGAATTTCGACATAGGTTATATGATGGATATTGTAGCGCAAAGTGCCTAGATTAAGTGCAACTAAGTATACAATTTATTGACTTTCTGCTGACACCGCTTTGTAGTTTAGGTGTTGTTGTCACCTGTGGCCTTGTCAACTTAAGCAGAGTCAAGATTTTTCTCTGAAGTGGCCAGCAATCCAAGCTTGGCAATCTGGTCTTAATTACCTGCAATCTGAATTAATTGAGAAATATCAGCGACTGCATAGGTATTATTCATTGCCTTCCATACCAACCAAGGCGGCTAGGCGACTGCTCGTCAAGCAACCCTTTTTCTCAGAAGGTTCTTTAATTTCAGTTATTTGCTTGCATGGTAAATTCAACATCATGATTTTGTTCAGCCAACATCATGGTTTTTAACAACTCGGGAATGGCTATGCCTTCAAACATAGTGGCATAGAGTGCAAATGCTAGGGGCATATAGATATCCAGCTGCTTAGCCTTGTTCACCACCAGACGGGTAGTATTGACGCCCTCTGCAGTTTGCTTAACCCTGTCAATCGCCTTATCGAGAGAAGCTCCCTGCCCCAACTCTCGACCAATCCGAAAGTTGCGGCTCAGCGGTGAGGTGCAGGTGACATAGAGATCACCCACCCCGCTAAGACCGATAAAAGTCAGCGGGTTTGCTCCCAAGTTAGCGGCAAATCGACTCATTTCGGCGAGACTTCGGGTCAGCAAAAGGCTTTTGGTATTCTGTCCCGCATTGAGGGATTCGGCTATACCGGCAATAATCGCATAGATATTTTTTAGGGCGCCTGCCAACTCAACCCCGTAGCGATCCTGATTGGCATAAACGCGAAAATACTTTGATGCCAATAGGGCTTGAACGGCTGAACAAAGCTGTGGGTCTTCACTGGCCACCACCGTGGCAGTAATTTGAAATTGGGCTATCTCAGCAGCTAGATTGGGTCCACTTATAACCCCAACGGTACACTGGGGAATCTCTTGTTCCAGTATTTGACTCGGCAGCAAGAAAGTTTCAACTTCAATCCCTTTGGCAGTGCTAATTAACTGGGTATCTGAACTTAGATAATCGCACACCTGTCGCGCTAGGGTTCTTAAGGAACTACTGGGCACCGCAAAAAACACCACATCGATACCCTGCAGGGCCACATCCAGATCGGCGGTTATTTGTAGTGCTTCACAGAGTTTATAACCGGGCAGGTAGTGCTTATTTTCTCTGGTGTCCGCTACTTGTTTGGCTCTGTGCTCACTGCGCATCCACAGCGTGACTGGTGTGCCTTTATCAGCGATCATATTGGCGATTGCGGTACCAAAACTACCGCCACCGAGCACTGCAACCTTGTAATTATTATTTGTCACCTTAGATTGCTCCAACAGGGTTCAGTGAATTGATGGAAGCATTATAGAGATTGCGCTGGGTGCTGTCAGCTTGGGGAATCGAAAGCGCCTCCACAGAGGCGCTCTAGCGTTTGGCATTATTCGAACATCAACCTATTCAGCTCCTGCACAAATTGAGCCGGATTGTCTAATTGCCGACCTGCCGACAGCGCCGCTTGATCAAATAGTATGGCTGCCAGTCGCGAAGCACTTTCATCGTCTTTTTCCGCTGCCAACTTTTCAACTAAAGGATGACCTGTGTTGATTTCGAGAATTGGCTTTGACTCGGGGACTGCTTGACCGGCGGCCTGCATAATCTTGCGCATCTGCTCACCCATATCGTTTTCACCCACTACCAGACAGGCGGGCGAACTGGTGAGGCGGTTGGTCGATTTAACATCCTCAACCCGATCTCCCAACAATGACTTGATGCGAGATAGCAATTTGTCATGGGATTTTTCTTTTTCCTTGCCTTTGCTATCAGCTTTTTTACTGTCAGATTTTTTGCCCTCACCAATAATGGCGCTGAGATCAAGTTCGCTGCGGGCAACATCTTGGAATGATTTTCCATCAAATTCGCTGAGATAACCCATCATCCACTCATCAATGCGATCAGACATCAGCAGCACTTCGATATCGTGCTCGCGGAAAACCTCTAAGTAAGGGCTATTGGCGACTACCGAGTGGCTGTCACCGGTCACATAGTAAATTTTATCCTGACCTGGCTTCATGCGCTCGATATAGTCGGATAACCCTACTGTGGGCTCGGCAGAACCGCTTGTGGAGCTGGCAAAGCGGAAGAGTTTGGCAATCTTTTCCCGATTACTCTGGTCTTCGCCGGGTCCCTCTTTGAGTACAGAGCCGAATTGACTCCAGAATGTGGCGTACTTTTCTGGCTCATTGGCGGCTAATTTGCTCAACATATCCAACACTCGCTTGGTCAGCGCTGAGCGGATACTGTCAACCGTAGGCGTGTTCTGCAGTATCTCGCGGGATACATTTAGCGGCAGGTCAGCGCTGTCCAGCACGCCTTTGACAAAGCGCAGATACATGGGAAGGAACTGTTCGGCATCATCCATAATAAAGGTGCGCTTGATATACAGCTTGATACCCCTGGCTGCTTCACGCTGATAGAGGTCCATAGGTGCCATGCTGGGAATATATAACAGGCTAGTATATTCATGCTTGCCCTCGACCCGGTTGTGACTCCAACTCAGGGGCTCGGCAAAGTCATGAGATACAGTTCGGTAAAATTCCTGGTACTCCTCGTCACTGATTTCGCTGCGCGATTTTGTCCACAGCGCCTTGGCATCATTGACCGACTCCCACTCGGGTACAGTCTCGTCCACACCCTCATCCTCTTCCGCCACTGGGGGTTGAGCTTTGAGCATTTCTACCGGTATGGAGATATGGTCAGAGTACTTCTTGATGATACTGCGCAGCCGCCAGCTATTGGCAAACTCATGATCATCATCCTTGAGATGCAGGGTAATGCTAGTGCCGCGCTGCTCGCGACTGATGGTCTCAATTTGGAAATCCGCTTCACCTTCACAGCTCCAGCGAACTGCTTCCGAGGCTTTAGAACCAGCGCGTCGAGTCTCTACCACAACCTGTTTGGCAACAATAAACGATGAGTAAAAACCTACACCAAATTGGCCAATCAACTGAGAATCTTTCTTCTGATCTCCGGTAAGTTTACTTAAAAAGTCAGCCGTACCAGACTTGGCGATAGTGCCGAGATTAGTGATAACCTCATCTCGCGACATGCCAATCCCATTGTCCGAAATCTCAATAGTTTTGGCATCTTCATCGACGGCTATCCGAATTTTAAGATCACCGTCGCTCTCGTAGAGCGATGCATTCTCCAGCGCTTCTACCCGCAGCTTATCGGTGGCATCCGAGGCATTGGAAATTAACTCTCGGAGGAAGATCTCCTTGTTGGAGTAAAGGGAGTGGATCATTAAATGAAGTAGCTGCTTGGCTTCCGTTTGAAAGCCTAGAGTTTCTGCTTTAGTTTTAGTACTGGCTGTCATTTCCGATGGTTCTCCTAATAAACACGGCTGAATCAGTTTAATTGTTGGTCTAAAATGGGGACGTGCGAGGAAATTTCAAGCGCTAACGTCTAGCGACTGATCCATTAAGAGATTAAAAAGTGGCTGCGGGCAGTGGCGATTGGGGTGGCTGGATCCTCCTGCCATGCGGTGGCAGAAACATTGGCCAGTCGCTTACCATGCCGGAGCACCGAACAATGGGCGTAGGTAGTCTTGTAGCGCCCTGGACGCAGATAATCTAAGGAAAAATCTGCCACTTTAGGAACCTTTTCTATATCTAGGGTGTAGAGAAGTTCGATACCAGCGCAGAGCTCGAGAAATCCACCAATCACGCCACCATGCAGGGCTGGCAAGGTAGGATTTCCTAGATTGGAGGGTCTTTTTTCTAGGCAATAGATTACCGAATTAGACTCAATCTTGGCACTGGCACCAATAAACGCGCCATAGGGAATCAGATCAAGGATTTTCTGCGGCTCAGCCTCTCTGCGCGCCTGAGCTAGAACAGCCTTAAGATGCTCAAAATTAGCCTTATTTTCCGCTTTCATTTCCCGCCTCCGATATTGTTTTTCTTTTCAACAAGCTTTTGAGCTGGCGTTTGAGGATACCTGTGTAAGAGACTTTGGAATTTTCCAATTTCATAAAATTGGCGACACAGTGGGCAATGGGATTTTCGCGATCATCCTGCCAGGCTACCCCGCGACAAAAGATTACCGAGGAGCTGTTGCGATAGACCTTGGCAGACACATAAATGGGTTTATGGGACTCTGCCGACCGCATGTAATCCAAACGCAGATCCATAGTGGGGGCCATGGGGATACCGTTGAATAGGCTAAAAGCTGCAGTGCCACAACAGGTATCCATCAGGCTGACAATAACACCGCCGTGAACCACACCCGTCAGAGGATTGCCGATCACCTCAGGTTTATAGTCGAAGGACATTTCCGCTTCACCGCCGCCCAATCGAGTAACTTTGTATTCAAGGGCCAGACCGTGGCCCATACGCTCCATAGCGCGCTTTAGGAAGGGTTTGTATATGGCATTTTTCAGATTGATTGACATTTATCTATAGGTATCTGTGTATCAGCTAAGTAACAGCATATTGATTATGAAACAAACATCAATCCAGCCTTATCCTTGACTGGCAAGTTCTGTAACACCCTTAGCGCTATCCTCTCTCCAGTATACTGTAGGCCTCTATCACTTTCTGCGGTGCCTGGACCAGCTCCACTAGAACACCCTGTGCACTGAGGGGATATTGCTCATTGCCCTTGGGATGGATAAAGCATACATCATGTCCAGCAGCCCCTGTGCGAATGCCACCAGGGGTAAACCTAACACCCTGTTCCGTTAACCAGCTGACCGCGACCGGCAAATCATCTACCCACAGGCCAATATGATTGAGCGCTGGCACATCGACGCGGGGCGATTTATTGGGGTCAATGGGCTGCATAAGGTCCATTTCAATGGCCAAGTCTCCACTGCCGATCTGACAGATATCCTCATCGACATTTTCTTTTTCACTGATAAAGGTATCTTTGTATTGGATACCCAGAAGATCCACCCAAAAGTTACGCAACAGTTGTTTATCTGCACCACCTATAGCTATTTGTTGCACACCCAGCACTGAAAATGGTTTCATAACAAATCCTATCTCGGTTTAACGTTATTTATATGCCTGTTCAAATATTTCTAGAAAAGCTTGCAACTGCAGGGCCGGCAAATGGTCAATACCTGCCGCCGCCTCTCGACCACCGCCTGTGGAAAACTGCCGGCAGAGTTTCCCAGCGTTGCGCTTATTATTTAACGGGGCTCTGACACTCACTGAAAAATCCCCACTAGGTTTGGTTGTCAAAACCGCATGCCCGCGATCGGGATTGGCATTTGCCAACTGATTACCGTAGACACCACTTATGCGACGAGCCCAGGGTTCATCTGGCAGTAGATAGGCGGCCACCGAATTATTGACAACCACTGTTTGAGCTGCTGCTGCCCTTTGCAAATCACTGTAATAGCCATCCTCTAGCTGTTGATACTGCTCGCGGCTATCGGCAATAAACTCTAGGGGGTCTGCATAGATAACCAACTGCTTAAAGAGGTCACTGGGAGCACAGTGCAAGTCCTGCAAATTAGCACCATAGGCATTGTAGTTAATCAGGATCCCCAACTTTTCAAGCATTGGCAACTGATTAGATGACAAACTCAGCTTTTTTGCCAGTTTTCCCGCACTGGTTTTAAGGTTATCCCCAAAGGCACCCACCACCGCCCAGCGGGCATGGGAACCGCGTAGATATTGATTGACCAGTAGACTGGTGCAAACATCTGGCGTTTCATTGATCAGTGACATCATTGATGCAGAATTGGGCATTTCGCCGGCGTAATGATGGTCCACATACAAGACTTGAGCACCGATATCCAAAATACGCTGCAAATCGCGTCGATTTTTATCCAGTGAAATATCTAGAACAGTTACCCGGTCTCCAGCTTGAGCATCCACCTGCCTCAACAGGTCAATATCGCGCTTAACGCCAGTGATTAGACGGGAATCGCGGGGCTCTGCCAAACGCAACTGCACTAGCGAGCAAAGTCCATCGGCGTCGCCATTAAAAACATCCCAGTCAGCGCTTTTCACTATCCTGACCTAGCTGTTCTCGATGCTGTAGTAATCCATCAGAATTTGCGCCACCTCAGGTCGGGAAAATTCCGGTGGCGGCGCAATGCCCTCACCCAACATCTGGCGAACCTTGGTACCAGAGAGCAGGATAAAATCCTCTTTTACATGATCACGGGCTTCATTCATCATCACCACTTGATCAAGTTTCTTTGAATAAGCCGTGTGGTCAGCGCTAAAAATTTCTATCTCCAAAGCACCGGTCGGTACCCGCTCATCAAAGATAGTTTGGGCATCAAAGGCGCCATAATAGTCGCCAACGCCGGCATGGTCGCGGCCGACAATTAGGTGGGTAGCCCCCATATTTTGCCGAAAGACTGCGTGCAACACTGCCTCGCGGGGGCCGGCGTAGAGCATATCAAAGCCATAACCAGTGACCATTACCGAGTTCTCGGGGAAATACAGGTCGACCATTTTACGGATGCAGTCATCTCTTACCGAAGCGGGGATATCGCCCTTTTTGAGCTTGCCCAGTAACATATGAATTACCGTGCCATCGGCACCAGTGCGCTCCATGGCCATACGACACAACTCTTCGTGAGCTCTGTGCATGGGATTGCGGGTTTGGAAGGCCACCACCTTTTGCCAGCCGCGAGCTTCAATCTCCTCGCGAATTTGCACCGCAGTGCGGAAGGTGTCGGGAAAATCGGATTGGAAATAACTCAGATTGAGCACTTCAACCGGACCAGAGATCATATAGCGCCCCAGACCTAGAAAGGTGGCCACGCCTGGATGATCGCCGTCCAGCGTACCAAATATCTCCTCAGCCATGGTCTCGAGCTGTCGATTACTTACCGACTCTATAGCTTCCACATCCATAATCGCCATTACCGGATGACCATCGACATTAGGATCCCTCAAAGCGATACGTTTAGCATTCTTTATGCCCTCAATATCGGCTACCAGATTCACCACCGGCACTGGCCAGAACAAACCTCCAGCAGTGTGCAACTCAGTTGCCACTTGCATCGCATCGGTGAGATTCATAAATCCAGAGAGAGGATTAAAGTACCCCGCTCCCAACATCACCAGATTGGCGGCAGCAGCGGAATTTACAACAACACTGTGCAGTGTATCGACCTCAGAGCACAACTGCTCTAGTCTGCGGCCCTCGACTAGTCGTGGATTTAGGCTGTCTGAGCCATGGGGCTTAATCAATGGTTTCCTCCGGATTTTACAGTACACCAGCCAAAACGCGTGGTGGTCAGATTATGGCAATAGATAAATTACCTGCGCTTTAATAGCTTCAAAAATGCATAAGCTAAACTCCAACTTCAAGTCAATAGCATAGTATGAACTGAGTCTGCGTGGCGTGGCTGGTTCATTCAACTGCTCTGGATATTTAGGCCATATTGACTAATTAGTTGGTTAGCCTCAAGGGAACGGAATGTTATCAAATGCAAGGATATCGCGCTACTGAGAGCGGCTGATTAAAACACTTTTAGAGTACTATCCATTTATAAATTAAATATCCTGCCTAAGTTGTAGATAAGATATAGCGGAAAATACCAAGATATGACAAAATCAAGTCTTAACCGGACAACTTAAGTTGCTGTAATTATGAGCAAAAACAATCTAGCTACAAACAAACCTGACGGTCGTCGATTGCGCAGTGATCGCAGCTGTCAGCTCATACTTGAATCGATGATAGCGCTTATTCATGATGGCAACTTACAACCCACAGCTCAGCAGGTAGCTGACCATGCCAATGTGGGCATCCGATCAGTGTTCCGACACTTTGAGGATATGGAAACTATTTTTAAAAATGTCGATAAACTGGTCCGTAAACAAATCAGCGATCTGTATACAGAAATCAGTTCCAGCGGGGATCTGAGACAACGCATTACTTTTGCTCTAGAACGCACAGTGAATATTTATGAAACTATCGGCAATATGTTGCTTTCTGGACGCTCAAGATATTGGAATTCACCCACTGTGCAAAAAAACTATGCCAATCACCAATGTGCCATGTTCAAAAGCCTCCAGCAACAATTGCCTGAAATCGACGACCTATCGATGACAAAACAGCAATCCATTTTTGCCATTATTTCCTTTGATTTTTGGCATCAACTGCGCCACCACCAGGAACAAACTGTTGAACAGAGCAGTGCTATAGTCGAAAACTTGATTATCGACATATTAGGCAAAGGCTAAAGCATAAGAAATCAAACATTTTGATTACAGGGGCAGTTGCGTTTATCTAATTAAAATCAAGGCAAAAGTATGTTATTTATCAGGTTTTTCAAAAAGCCCCTAGCCATTGCATTACTATTCTTCACATCAGCTTCACTGGCTGTTAACCAGGCCGCTATCAGCAATCCCGGTGATCAATGGCTAAGTCACGGTAGGGACTACAGCGAGCAGCGCTATAGCCCTCTGGATCAGATCAATGCCGACAATCTAGACCAATTAAATCTAGCATGGTCTTTCAAATTCGATACAGCTCGCGCGATGGAGGCAACACCCTTAGTGCACAATGGTGTTATCTATATCAGCACGGGCTGGAGTCATGTTTATGCACTAGATGCTAAAACTGGTCAGCAGTTATGGCACTATGATGCCAAAGTCCCCAAATCACACCTAGTCAAGGCTTGCTGTGGCCCGGTTAATCGCGGCGTCGCCCTCTGGCAGGATGAATCCAATGGGGCATTACAAATATTTTTTGGCGCCTTGGACGGCAGGCTGATTGCTCTCGATGCCACAACTGGCAATGAAAACTGGTCGGTACAAACCACACCGGTCAACAGCAATTACAGTATCACCGGTGCACCTCGTGTGGTCAAAGGACAGGTGATTATTGGCAATGGCGGAGCAGAGCTCGGCGTACGCGGCTATATCACCGCCTACGATGTCAATACTGGCGAGCAAAAATGGCGCTTTTACACCGTACCTGGAGACCCCAACAAGCCTCAGGAGCAACCTGCCCTTGAGCGCGCACTAAAGACCTGGGGTGGTGATCAATGGTATCAATTAGGTGGTGGCGGTGGCACCGTATGGGACGCTATCGTCTATGACCCGCAACTTGATCTACTCTATATTGGCACTGGCAATGGCTCACCCTGGAATCGCGAACTTCGCAGTCCCGGCGGCGGCGATAATCTCTACCTGAGCTCTATCGTAGCATTGAATCCGGACAGCGGAGAGTACGTCTGGCACTATCAGACCACCCCAGCGGACAACTGGGATTATACCGCCACCCAACAATTGGTTCTTGCTGATCTAACCATTGATGGTGAAGTGCGCAAAGTCATTATGCAAGCACCTAAAAATGGCTTTTTCTATATTCTGGATCGCCGCACTGGAGAACTGCTCTCTGCGGATAAATTCACCAAGGCCACCTGGGCCAGTCATGTGGACATGGAAACCGGCCGCCCAGTTGAGACTAAATATGCTGATTATCAGAGCAATGGTGGCAGCTATATTTGGCCAGCCCCTGTTGGTGCACACAACTGGCAGCCCATGTCCTACAGCACCAGAACAGGCCTGATGTATATTCCTGTCATTAACTCCCCCTTCTTCTATGCCGGCCAACCATCGGTGGATTACAAAATCAATCGATGGAATGTTGGCATTGACCTCAATGAGGGTCGAGATCCCAAAAATTGGGTGGCCGCAAAGGCCGGTATCGATGCCCTCGCCTATGGCGAGTTGGTGGCTTGGGATCCAATTAAGAAGCAACGAGCCTGGTCAGTCCGCCAAAAGATGCCATCCAATGGTGGTGTGTTGAGCACCGCCGCAGATCTGGTGTTCCAGGGCACATGGGATGGTACCTTTGCTGCTTATAATGCCCATTCAGGAGAAAACCTGTGGCAATACAGATCAGATAGCGCAGTGATGGCGGGCCCTATCACCTATGAGTTGGAGGGTGAACAATATATAGCGGTGGCCCAGGGTGGTGGTGGCGGTGTTATGTTGGGTCATGGTGAAGATTTAAAACGCAGTAAAATCAACAACAATAGATTGTTGGTATTTAAGCTGGGCAACTTTGGACTAAAAAGTCCAGTCGCGGACCAGAGTCTTGCCGCAATTCCACCGCTTAATCGCACATTTAACAGCGATGCCAATACTATCAAAAAGGGTGAAACCATCTACGGACGCAACTGTTCCTTTTGCCACAGCGCCAGTGCCAAGAGCAATTATATAGTTCCCGACTTGCGCTATATGAGCGAACAAACCCACAATGAATTTACTGCTATAGTGCTTGGAGGCAGCCGCTCTCATAAAGGGATGATTGGATTTTACGAGACCCTTGACTTTGAAGATGTTGAAGCTGTCCATGCCTACCTGGCTCACCAACAGCAATTGCTCCCCGAAAAGGTTGAGATGAGCTTCTGGCAGAAAATTGAATACTGGTTTTACTATTTCACGACAAAAATCGCTGCAAAATTCCCAGATTTGTTAAACGCCAGCAGAGATATGCTGATGCAATAATCTGAGTTTTTGTTGGGTTTAAGCGCCGTAATTAGGCCCATTCAAAGGCGCGCAAACCCGCAGCAACTCATGGCATTCTGCCTATAGCCCAAAGATTGCGTTATACCAATTGGGTTAGATGCTGTTTTTCGAAAGGTTTCGCGCTGGCAAGCTTATTTTCTGCAACCATCTGCACCCAATTGGGATTGGCTATCAAAGCTCTACCCACAGCCGCGAGATCAAACTCACCCGCTTCAATACGCTCTGCTAAGTCATCAATGCTGGCGGGCGTTGCATCGCGAAATGCTCTCTCTCCCGGCAGTGGCAAAAACTCATCACTTAGCCCCACACTGCCTACGGTAATGGTAGGTCTGCCAGTTATTTTTCGTACCCAGCCAGCCAGATTAAGGTCGCTATCTTCAAACTCTGGCTCCCAGAAGCGCCGTTGAGAACAGTGGAAAATATCCACACCGGCCTCACACAGCGGCGTCAGAAAATCCTCTAGTTCAGCGGGGTTTTGTGCCAGACGGGCACTGTAGTCCTGCATTTTCCATTGAGACCAGCGCAGAATCACTGGAAATTCTGGACCTACAGCTTCACGGACTGCGTTAATTATCTCAGTGGCAAAACGCGTTCGATTTTGTAGGGAGCCGCCGTAGTGATCATCTCGCTGATTTGTTCCCTGCCAAAAAAACTGATCGATTAGATAGCCATGGGCACCGTGCAACTCCACTGCATCAAACCCTAGTTCCCGGGCGTCAGACGCAGCTTTGGCAAAGGCTTTTACCACATCATCTATATCCTGTTGGGTCATAATATGACGATTAACCTTACCGGGCATTGCCATTCCGGAGGGACTATAT
>JACLAD010016034.1_pt1 | contig 25945 bp, 20 predicted proteins | sample 8027901 | NCBI WGS metagenome assembly JACLAD01 (sample SAMN15725071, study PRJNA655200) | protist metagenome | isolation source: fluorescence activated cell sorting (FACS) single amplified genomes of... | place: Spain: Blaines Bay Microbial Observatory, Mediterranean Sea | collected 2016-07-05 | reverse complement strand
GGTGCGGCCGAGCTGGCGCCCTCGTCGCCGAGCGAGCCCTTCATGGCGCCGTCACCGGCACGCGAGAGCGCGTCGGTGCGCCCGCCGGACACGGCCATGCCGGCGCCCGAGGCCGAGGACGCGGCCGACCTGTCGGAGGCCGACACCGCCGAGATCGTGCTGCCGACGTCCTCGGCTGCCGACGACACCGAACCCGGTCCGCTGCCCGTGCCGCCCCACGGCCCGTTCACCACTGCCCCCGATGGGCCGGCCGACGACCTCAAGCGCATCAGCGGCGTGGGCCCGAAGCTCGAGGCCTTGCTGAACGAGCAGGGCATCACGACGTTCGCGCAGCTGGCGGCGCTCTCCGACGAGGACGTCGACGCCCTGCAGGAGCGGCTGTCACAGTTCCCCGGCCGCATCCGCCGCGACGACTGGGTGGCGCAGGCCACGCGCTTCGTCGAGGAGGGCTAGCCCCTCCTCGACCAGGAGGTCGTTCCGGGGGGACTTGTCCACACCCGGGGCGAGGTGGCAGCTCGTGACGCGACCGTTGTGGCCAGCATGGGTCCGTGGGCAGCGACGGGTGGACCGAGGTGGCCAGGCGCGCCGGCATGACACCGGCGGAGGTCGCCGCGCTCGTCGTCCTCCTCCTCGGCGCGGTGTCGCTGACCGTCGTCGTGTGGTGGAACGGCACCGACCGGTCCCCAGGCCCGGGGCAGGCGCCGATCGCCATCGTCGGTGCAGGCGATGCGGGATCCACCACCGCCCCCGCGGACACGGCGTCGGGTGAGGACGCTGCCGCCGATGACCCCCCGGCGTCCGGATCGGACCCCACGGCCACGGTTGTGGTGGACGTGGCAGGACTCGTGCTGCGGCCCGGGCTGGTGGAGCTGCCCGCAGGGTCGCGGGTCGCCGACGCGCTGGTCGCCGCCGGCGGGGCGGTGGACCCAGCCGACACCAGCGTCCTGAACCTCGCCCGGATCCTGGTCGACGGCGAGCAGGTGATGGTGACCGACGGGACCGCGCCTCCGCCGGTGGCGGCCGGCCCCGGTGGCGGACCGGACGGCCCGACGGTCCTCGCCGACGGACGGCTGGACCTCAACGCCGCCACCGTCGAGGACCTCCAGTCGCTCCCGGGCGTCGGGCCGGTCACCGCCGAACGCATCGTGGCCCGACGCGACGAGCTCGGGGGGTTCAGCGATGTCGTGCAGCTGCTGGAGGTGTCGGGCATCGGCCCGGCGCGGTTCGCCGACCTCGAGTCCCGGGTGGGCGTGTGACCGGGCCGACCGCAGCGGTGGTCGCGGCGGCCGCATGGGTCGGCGCGCTCGTCGGCAGCTGGGTGGGGTTCGGATCGCTCTCGCTGACGTGGGTCGCCGTCGGGCTGGCCGTGGTGTTGGTGGTGGGGCTGGTCGTGGCGCTTGTCGTGTCGGGGTCCACCCGTGGGCAGTCGACGCCGAGGCACGCTGCCCACGAGGGAGCCGCCCGACGGATGCGCTGGACGATGGTGGCCGCCGTGATCACCGCGCTCGTCGCCGGCATCGGCGGCGCCAGCCGTGCGGTGTCGATCGTCGACGGCACGCTGGCCGGCCGCGTGACCAGCGACCCGACCGGCACTGCGCCGGACATGGCTGTCGAGCTGGATGTCGTCATGGCCGGTGATCCGCAGCCCGGGGCGTTCGGTGGATGGTGGGCGCTGGCCCAGCTGCGCACCCTCACCGTCCCCGGCGACCAGCCCGTGGGCAGCCGCGAACGGGTCGTGCTGCGCAGCGGCGCGCCGACCCCGCCGATGGGCACGCCGACGAGGGTGTCGGGGTTGGCCTCCCCGATCGATGGGGACGCGGCCGCGTGGTTCGCCCGCCAGGGGGCCGCCGTCGAGGTGGGGGTGGTCGACCTGCAGGCCACAGGTGCGCCACCCGGATGGCTCGCGGCCACGACGTGGCTGCGCGAACGGTTGCGGACGGTCGCATCAGACGCCCTCGACGAGGCTCGGGCCAGCCTGCTGACGGGGTTGGTCACCGGCGACGTGCGCGGCCAACCGGCGGCGCTGGCCGACGCGGTCGATGCCGCGGGGCTGTCCCACCTGGTGGCGGTGTCCGGCTCGAACGTGGCGATGGTCGTCGGGGGAGTGCTCGGCGCGTGCCTGCTGATCGGACTGGGCCGGCGGGTGGGATGGGGCGCGTCGCTCGTGACGGTCTGGTGGTTCGTCGTCCTCGTCAGGGCCGAGCCGAGCGTGCTGCGCGCAGCCCTGATGGCGAGCCTCGTCCTCGTGGCCGCGCTGCTCGGTCGCCTGCGGGACACCGGTCACCTGCTGTCGGTGGCCGTACTCCTGGCGGTCCTGCTCGACCCGTTGCTTGCCGGACGGATCGGCTTCGTCCTGTCGGTCGCCGCCACCATCGGGGTGCTGGTCGTGACCCCACGGGTCCACCGGGTGCTGCCCGGACCCGAGGGGCTGCGGACCGTGCTGGCCGCCACCATCGGGGCGCAGGCGGCGGTCGCGCCGGTCCTCCTCCTCGTCGGTGGGCACGTCGGCGTGTCGGCCCTGCTCGCCAACGTCGTGGCGGTTCCGGCCGCTGCGGTCGGCAGCGTGCTTGGTGTCGGTGCCGCGCTGGTCGCCACGTTCGCGCCGGGTGCCGCGGTGCTGATCGGGTGGCTGGCCGGGCTGCCGCTGGCGGTCGTCGTGTGGGCGGCCGAGACCTTCGCCGGTCCCGTGGGACAGCAGGTCGACCGGGCCGCACCGTGGGTGCTCGGCCCCGGGTTGCTCGGCTGGCTCGTCGTCGTGGCCGTCCGGACCGGCATGGTCGGGCGTCGCACGGCCGGCGGCGCGTCGGGGGCCGTGGCGACGGTGGCCATCGTCTCCGTGGTGGTGTTGGGTTCGCCGGCCAGCACGCTGGGGGAGGGGGTGGTGCTGGTTGCGCTGGACGTCGGCCAGGGCGACGCGGTGCTGGTCGGGGACGGTGCCGCGGGGTGGATGCTGGTCGACGGTGGTCCGGACCCCGCGGCGCTGCGTCAGGCCCTGCGCCGCCACGACGTGGACGCGCTCCGGCTCGTCGTGCTGAGCCATCCACACGACGACCACCAGCGCGGGCTGGACGGCCTGTTCGACGACATCGACGTCGGGGCGCTCGTCGTCGGCCCGCTGACCCCCAGCACCAGCGAGGACCTTGACGGCGTCGTCGCGCAGGCAGAGGCCGCCGGGGTCGAGGTCCAGCTCGTCCACGAGGGCGCCGGCTGGCGGTTCGGTACCACCGACGTGCAGGTGCTGTCCCCACCTGCCGGCGGCATCGCCCTGGACGCAAACGAGAGCTCGGTCGTCCTCGGTCTCCGGGTGGATGGCGGCGCGAGTGCGCTGCTGACCGGCGATGCCGAGGCCATCGCACAGACGCGACTCCTGGCGGCCCCGGAGGTGATCGACGTCGACGTGCTCAAGGTCACCCACCGCGTAATGGTTCCGGGATCTTCCAATTCCTGCGGTGCCACTTCGCCCCCGCTTCGAGTGCTGCGGCGGGCCTTCAAGTCCCACATAGCCCCGAGGTTCACCGTAATCGCATCGGTCTTGCAATCCGGTATACCGATTGGTGTCAAGTGGGACGCATTGAGCTCGTCAACAAGTACAGTTTCGCCAATTCCCCACAGGGCTGGCCGCGCGGAAGTTCGGGGCCGCGAACTAGGTACCTGCTACGAGTGATTCCGAGAGAAGGAGGGCCGTGACACAGGTAGGAATGTCCTACCTGCGCCACGGGCGTCACCGGACTGAAGGCGCTGCTCTAGCCCTGTTCTGGACTTCATGCAATCATATGGCTAGTGGCTGGGGTACCTGAGCACGCCATGAAAGGATCGTTGTCCCCAGCCGGATTACAGGTGACGGAGCATTCTCGCTCTGGCGTAGGCAGTGGACTCCAAAGGTTGGGAGACGGCGTGGGTAAGGGCGAAGAACTCAAGGGGCAGCTTGAAGCCGGGCTCGTCGATGCAAGGCGGCAGGCGGCGAACTACGCAGCTAACTCGGTCGACAGAATTCGAGCGGCGGCGGTACACGAGGCCGGCCATGCCGTCGTCGGTGCGGTAAATGGCGAGAGGATTGGCGAAATCGTCCTTTGTCCTCCTGCTGGAGACGAGACCGAGTGGGGCGGCCATACTGTGCGGGAAGCGGGTTCGGCTGACTTGAACCAACAGGTCCAGGCTGCACTGGCCGGCGATGCCGCGGAGGGGAATCAGAGATTTGACCGGGATAGACAGAAGGCCACTGATGTGCTCGCCCACCACACCGTTGAGGAGCATGAGGTCAATAGCCACTTGGAGCGTGGCTGGGAAGCGGCCCAAGAGTCGATTGACGCACATCGCCCAGCGGTCAACGCTTTGGCCGACTTGGTTGCAAGTGATGTCGAATCGGCAAAGCACTACCACTATTCAGGCGAGAATATTAGAGCCAGACTCGAAGAGTTGCTCGACCGGAAGATAGAGGCACCATTGGGTGGTGACTCTGAATCCTGCGACTGCACGTGACCGGAAAAGAAACAGCCAACTTGGTGTGCCTTGTTGTACACGTAACGTAGCCATACCCTACGCAGGAGGCCGCCCACGCCCGCCACCGTCCGAGAGGTCCCACGAGGGGAAGTCCAGTTAGTGTTCCGCACGAACCTATTCACGACCTTGGTGGCTCTCGCGCTGATGGTGCCGCAGGTAAGACGGTTCGGCGCTGCGAGACCACGGCGAGACGATCGCCAGCATCAATTGCGCCGCTCCCGCTGTGGTCCGGACTGAAACTTGGCGCCGCCGGACACCCGAGGAGCTACGCCGAACTGTGGTCCACGGCTGAGGACGAGAAGGATGATTGATGCGTGAGATGGAGTTGCTGTTCTCTCGTCCTGACCTGCGATCCTGGTTGGAAACGCGAATGCGGTCAGCACAGGATCAGGTGCAGAGGTGCCCGTCGGAGGAGGTCCTCGCGCGTCCCCCGGAGCAGTTGGCAGCGGAAGTTGTTGAACGTTACCTAGTTGAGAAGCCATTTCTTGATCTCGGAGCGATGACTGGGCAAGTAGGGGATCAGGCTGTTGACGTGTCGGGCGATAGAACCCGCGCGATCTTCGGCAGCAACCGCGCATCCTTCGTACCGGGCACCCGCATCAGTTTCCACATTCCGTACCAAGGTCCAGTTGAAGCGCTGCGTCTTCAGGCCAGCAGATTCTCCCACAGTCCGCCGTCGGCAGTCGTCGGAACGAGTAGGGTCACCATATTTTGGGACGTGCCTGCGGATGAACTTGAACGTGACCGAGAGAAGGTGATTGAGCGCCTCAGACGTGAAGCTCACACAATCGACGAGTACCTAGGCTACGCCCGAACCGATATCGGGGCTTGGAATGACCACTTGCGGCAACAAATCCCTCGCGGTGCTGAGGCACGCCGTAAGAAGATCCTTGCGGACCGGGATACGGAGGCGTTTCTTGGCGTGCCGATAAACCGTAACGGAGGGGTGGCCCACAGTTACGCAGTCCAACCGGTCAAGCGAAAGAGGGTTACACCGGTACGAAGGGCGACGCCTCGCCAGGCTTTCGCACCCGAACCCGCGATCACGGATGATGACTTTCGGAGCATAATCGGGGATATCACCAACATCTGCCGCTTGTTCGAGCGATTGGCGATGACGTACGCGGACGCTGACGAGGAGCGCCTCCGAGACCAGATCTTGGCCATGTTAGGCAACGTCTACGGGCCAACAACGGGTGAGTCCTTCAGCAGGCGAGGTAAGAGTGATATCTACCTTCCGTGGGATGGGGGCCACCCAGTGTTCCTCGCTGAATGCAAGTGGTGGAGTGGCTTAAAGGCTTTCGCGGAGGATGCCCTACCCCAGTTGCTGGACAGGTACGTCGTTTGGCGGGACACCCATGCCGCTATGGTCCTCTTCATCAAGAACAAGGACGCAACTGCAGTCATCAGCAAGGCCATCGACGCGATCCGAACTCACCATCGGTATGTGCGCGACGGCAGCATGATCGACGATGTACCTGTGTTTGTGCTCCACAAAGATGGAGACCCGGATCGGGAAGTCAGTGTCGCGCTTGTGGCCGCCCCCATTCACGCGTAACTCCAAGCGGCGCTGCGGGTGTCGTCAAGCGGTCGCGGGGCTGCTCTCGTCCACGCGGGGGGAAGCGCCGGCTCCGTGTGCGATTCTTAGGGGCTCATCATCCGGCTAGGGGAGCATCAGGAACGTGAACAGCACGAACGAGCCCACAGAAGTGGGCATTCTAGACGTCGAGGATGGGCAGGCCGTCAAGCGGGCCTACCAGCACGCGGACGCCATCGGGTTCATATGGTCGGTCGCCAACATCATCCGGGATCAGGGCTACCACCAGCATGAGTACGGGGACGTGATCCTGCCGTTCACCGTGCTCCGGCGTCTCGACCAAGCGGCAGCCCCCACGCGAGCTAGGGCGATCGAGACCCGGGAGAAGATGCAAGAACGTGGCTTTGAGGACGAGCAGCTCGATCGGGCTGTGGCGCGGTCTCTTGGGACGACGCTGTACAGCACCTCCAAGATCTCCTTCATCGACCTCATCGACGATGCGGAGCACCTGGTGGCAAACCTGGGTGCCATGGTCGAGGGCTTTCCGCCCGTCGTCCGTGAGGTGTTCGGCCGCTTCGACTTCGACCGGCACGTCAATAAATGCGCCGAGAAGGGCACGCTCTACGCGATCGTCTCGCGGTTTACCGAGATCGACCTCGACCCGGCCCGTGTGTCGAACCTCGATATGGGCTACGTCTTCGAGGAACTCATCCGGCGCTTCTCGGAACTGAAGAACGAGGAGGCCGGGCACCACTACACACCCCGTGAGGTCATTCGCCTTATGGTCGACCTGCTGCTGTGTTATAGCGACGACGTCCTCACCACGCCGGGCAAGATCGTCCGGATGCTCGATCCAGCTTGTGGCACGGGTGGGATGCTCTCAGTTGCAGAAGAGCGGATCCGGGAGTTCAACGCCGACCTCGACTTTCACCCGTTCGGCCAGGACTTCGACGACAACTCCTTCGCCATCGCGATGTCCGAGCAGCTCATGACTGCACGCGGCGAGATCAACATCGCGCTCGGCAACAGCCTCACCAGCGACGACGCCTACAAGGGCCAGGTGTTCGACTTCATCCTCGCCAACCCTCCCTACGGCGTCACGTGGAAGCAGTACGCCAAGGACATCGTCGACGAGCACGACGACCTCGGGTATGACGGCCGCTACGGAGCGGGGCTACCGCGCAAGAGCGACGGACAGCTCCTCTTCGTGCAGCACATGATCTCCAAGATGCAGCCGGTCACCTCCGACCACCCGGGAGGCCGCGTCGCCATCATCATGAACGGCTCTCCGATGTTCTCCGGCGACGCCGGCAGCGGCGAGTCCGAGGTCCGCCGCTGGATCATCGAGAACGACCGGCTCGAAGCCGTCATCGGGCTGCCCAACGACCTCTTCTATAACACCGGCATCTCCACCTACATCTGGATCCTGTCCAACAACAAGGCGCCCCGGCGGCGCGGCTACGTCCAGCTCATCGACGCCCGCGACCTTTACGAGAAGATGCCGAAGTCCAAGGGCAATAAGCGGGTCCAGCTGGCCGATGACCACATCGACCAGATCGTCTCCCTGTACGGCGACGAGGTGGATTCCGACCGATCCAAGTGGCTGCCCAACGCCCACTTCGGATTCCTGAAGGTCCCGATCCAACGGCCACGTCGGGCGCGCCTCGAAGCCGGCCCAAAAGCCCGTCAGCGACTCGCTGAACACCCGGACTGGACCGAGTCGGCGCTCCGGAAGGGGACGGAGAACCCCGATCTGATCCTCGACACGATCTCCGTCGAGATCGGCGGGATGGACCTCGAAGGCTTGAGCGTGCCAGACGCTCGCAAAGCGCTGACCAAGCTGCACGGCTGGTCCACGCTGCTCAAGCGTGGCAAAAGCGCGGTCCTCGACGCGGTCACCGTCGACGCCCCGGACGCGCCGGCACTGACCGACGCCAAGGGCCGACCCGAACCTGACCCCAACCTCCGGGGGTTCGAGACCGTCCCGCTCAACAGCGATATCGATGACCACCTGGCTGCCGAAGTCCATCCCCACGCACCTGACGCCTGGGCTGAACACGACAAGGTCAAGGTCGGCTACGAGATTCCGTTCAACGAGACGTTTTACGTCTACGAACCGCCGCCTCCTCTTGACGAGATCGATGCTGAGCTTCGCAAAGTGGAGCAGGAGATCCTCGACCTTCTTGCCGAGGTCACGGGTTGACTACCGGAGTCGTGTACCCGGGGCGCCGGGTTCAGTACATCGCTCGGGTCAGCTATGGAATGGGGCAACCCCCGCCACTCAGTCCAGATGGCGTCCCCATAATCAGAGCCACGAACATCTTCCAAGGCAAGATCAGCACCAAGAACCTGCAACGCGCGAGGCTCGTTGATCTACCGCTTGAGCGTGCACCGCTGCTTCAGCAAGGCGAGATACTGCTCGTACGCAGTGGCGCGTATACAGGGGACTCCGCGATCGTCACGGAGAACTGGGCCGGATCCGCGCCGGGCTACGACCTCCGCATCACTCCCAACCCGACCGTAGTCGAACCCCGTTTCCTGGCGTGGTGTTTCCTGTCGAACTACGCCAAAGGACAGTTCGACCTAAAGAAGCTGCGTGCGGCGCAGGCGCACCTGAACGCCGCTGAGGTCGCTGCTGTAAAAGTCCCACTACCACCGCTCGATGTCCAGCGACGAGTAGCGAAGCTCCTCGACGAAGAAACCGCGCGGATCGACGCACTGGTCGACAGGAACGAACGGGCGCGACGTCTGGCTCTCCGGCGTAGGGACGAGTCCATCGCCCGAGCCGTCACCGAAGGGGTGCCTCCGGGGCAATGCCAAGCCTCAGCACTGGCATGGGCGCCGGCCATAGCGTCTGGATTCGCGGTCGCGCCCTACCAATACGTCGCGAGGATCGGCACTGGTCACACCCCGGCCCGTTCCGACCCAAGTCTGTGGATGGACTGCGACATTCCGTGGATCACGACAGGCGACGTTGGCCGACTACGGCCTGGCCGGATCGAAACGCTCACAGAGACCGCCATGAGCATCAGCCGGATAGGTCTCGCCAACAGCGCCGCCGTGCTGCACCCGGCGGGGACGGTCGTCCTGAGTAGGACGGCCTCGGTCGGTTTCTCAGCCGTCATGGGAACCGACATGGCGACCAGCCAGGACTTCTTTGCCTGGACCTGCGGGCCCAAACTGCGGCCCGCCTACCTGCTGTACGTGCTCCGGGCCATGAAGAGCCGAGGGCACTTCGAGCGGCTCATGTACGGATCGACCCACAAGACCATCTACTTCCCGGACCTGATGGAACTTCGCGGTCCACTTCCACCAGTCGAGCAGCAGGATCGGATCATCGGGCACTGCCGTGAAGTCATTGATCACGCCATGCGGATCGACGAGCAGATGCTGCGGATGTCGGACTTGCTCCGCACACGCCGCCAAGCGCTCATCACTGCTGCGGTAACCGGCCAGATCGACGTCTGAACAAGGGGGACCTGACCATGCCAAGCGCAACGAGTGAGCACACGTTCGAGAACGCGGTGCTGTACGAGATGACCACGATGTCGGGCTGGACCGAGATTCCTCCGACGGCGTACGACCGGCAGCTTCGCCTGGTGCCGTCGGACGTGGAGGCCTTCCTTCGCGACTCCCAGCCCAAAGCGGTCGAGGCGCTTGAGCAGCGCCTCGGAGACGGCTGGCTTGCGAAGACCTGCAAGGCGCTGACGAACGGGCTGAAGGAGCTCGGGGACACGCTGGAGTTGCTGCGCAGGGGCAAGACCGTCTCCGGGGTCAAGATCGACCTTGCTTACTTCAAGCCGACTCACGGCAAGAACCCAGAAACCCTCGGCCTGTACGCGACGAACCGGCTGGCCGTCATCCGCCAGGTCCCGTACAGCCCCGCGCACCAGAACACACTTGACCTCGTCCTCGTCGTCAACGGCATCCCGGTCGCCGACGCCGAGCTGAAGAACGGCGGTACGCAGGTCACTGATCACGCGGTGGCCCAGTACCGGAGCGACCGCGATCCCGGTGATGAGTTCCTGTCTCGTAGGTCGGTGGTGCACTTCGCGTTCGATCCGCAGACCGTGATGATGACAACGACCCTGAAGGGCGACAAGACGCGGTTCCTGCCGTTCAACCGAGGTTCGGAACCAGGCGGTCGCGGAGGGGCAGGCAACTACGTTCCTGCAGACGGATCCGTGCCCACGTCGTACCTGTGGCGTGAGGTGTGGCGGCGCGACAATTGGCTGGACCTGATCCAGTCCTTCATCCACGTCGAGGAGGAAGAGCAAGTCGCCGCCGACGGCACCGTCATCACCAAGAAGAAGCTCATTTTCCCGCGCTACCACCAGTGGGACTGCGTGAAGACCTTTGTCGCACGGGCGCGCGAACGCGGAGCCGGTAAAAACGAGCTGGCCGAGGCCTCCACCGGGTCCGGCAAGACCAACGTGATCGGCTGGCTCGCTCATCGCCTCGCCAACCTGTTCGACGATGACGACGAGAAGGTGTTCGACAAGGTCATCTGCCTCACCGACCGCGTGGTCCTCAACAAGCAACTCCGAGACAAGGTCGAGCAGTTCGAGTCCACCTCCGCCAAGGGCATGGTCGTCGGCATCCGAGGCGGCTCGGCGCAGCTGAAGGAGGCGCTGGAGTCCCCGGCCGCCAAGATCATTGTGACCACCATCCAGACGTTCCCATTCGTGCTCGACAAACTCGACGTCGCCGCCCGGGCCGGCGGCAACTTCGCCGTCATCATCGATGAGGCCCACTCATCGCAGTCCGGCGAGTCCGCAGCTGCCGTTAAGAAGTCACTGACCAGCGAAGAGGCGCTGGAGGAGGCGGCCAAGGAAGCGGAGGGCGTAGAGGACGAGGACGTCGCCGCGAACATCGCCATGTCCGCTGCCGCGCGGGGCCAGCAGGACAACATCTCTATGTTCGCCTTTACCGCCACCCCAAAGGCCAAGACCCTCGAGGTGTTCGGTGAGCAGGATTCCGGCACCGGGCTGATGCGGCCCACACACCTGTACTCGATGCGTCAGGCCGTGGAGGAGGGTTTCATCATGGACATGCTCCTCGGCTACACGACCTACAAGACGTACTACAAGATCGCCACCGAGAGCGAAGAACTTGGCTCCGAAGAGGTCGAGAAGTCCAAGGCGCTGTCCGCGGTCCGGCGCTTCGCGACACTGCATCCGACGATGATCGGCCAGAAGGTCGAGATCATTATCGAGCACTTCCGCGAGTTCGTGCAGCACGAGATCGGGGGCAAGGCCAAGGCCATGATCGTGACCCCTTCACGCCTTCACGCTGTGAGGTACAAGCTCGCCATCGACGCCTACCTGCACAAGAAGGGCTACACCGATCTCAAGGCTCTTGTGGCGTTCTCCGGCAAGGTCATCGACCCCGAGGACCCCGGTGAGGAGTACACCGAACCGGGCATGAACGGTTTCGCCGAGAAGCAGACCGAGGCGAAGTTCGACTCCGACGACTATCAGGTCATGGTCGTCGCCGAGAAGTTTCAGACCGGCTTCTCCCAACCGCTCATCGCCGCCATCTACGTCGACAAGAAGCTCACGGGCCTCACCGCCGTCCAGACCCTGTCACGCGGCAACCGCATCCACGACGAGAAGTCCAAGACCTTCGTCCTCGACTTCGTCAACGATATTGAGACTATCGAGGCCGCCTACTCTCAGTACTGGGGTGAGGTCGTAGGGGAGCGTACCGACCCACAGGTCATGTACGAGACCTGGGAGCGGATCGCCAGCTTTAACGTCATCGACGACGACGAGGTCGACGCCTACACCACGGCGTTTTTTGCCCCCGACTTCAAGCCCAATAGCAACGCCCCCGAGGACAAAGCCAAGGCCGCAATGATCTTCGCCGCCCTCAACACGGCGATTTCCCCGGCCGTTGCGCGGTTCGGTGAGCTCGACGAGGACGATCAGGACGAGCTGCGACGGGCACTGCGGAGCTTCGCGAGCCAGTACGGGTTCCTGACCCAAATCATTCCTTGGTCGGACAACATCTACGAGAAGCGCTACCAGTACGCACGCTACCTGTCGGTCCGCGTGGCCGACCGGGGCGGCGAACGGCTCGACATCTCCGACATTCTGCGGATGACCCACTTCCACACTGAGGCCACCCACACGAGCGGCGGGAAGGTGGTGGAGGGGAAGCCGCTCCCACCGGCCATCAGCGGCGACGGGCACGGCCCGATGAGCCAAGACGAACGTGTTTCTCTGCTGGAGGTGCTGGAGCAGATCAACACGAGGCACGGCCTCGACCTTGGCGAGGAGCACCTCACCTTCGCGCACTCGACGCTGATCAACCTCGGCAAGAAGGACACCATCAAGCGGAAGGCCGGCAACAACAGTCTCGGCCGCTTCCTCGCAGCCCTGCCCGACGAGTTCGAACAGTCGCTGTTCCAAGCCTCCGAAGACCACCTGGACTTCGCCAAGCTTCTCATGGACAAGCCCGACGTCTTCGACACCATGTTGCAGGCACTCGGACCAGTCGTGTGGCGCCGCGCACGAAAGGCTTACGAGGACGAGGGCCACATCATCATCAACAACGGCGAGCCTGAACCGCACGGCTAAGAGTCGGAGGCCCCCCGCGGCGGCGGTCAGCGAACCAAGAGAGACGGGGCGGCCCAGCCGACGTCTGGTCGGCCTGGGGACTGCCGCTCGCCGCCCCTCGGCGGATCCACGGCAAGCCCAATGCTCGACAAACGACCGACGGCCCGAGCCACATTCCACCTAGCAGCGACTCGCCTCGTTCCATCAGCCGACCGTGACCATGTCGGGCCCCACGACACCCCCCCACCGCCGCTGCTGACACCGCCATCTTGATCGATCGAGGCACGTGCGGACCGCTGGTGTCGGGCACGGCTGTGACGGCTTGCCGAGACATGAAGGCTATCTAGACCCCAGAATGGTCGGCCCCTTCTCACGCGTCACGGTGTCGGACTACTCCGTCGGGGCGTCTGGGCCCTCTGCAAGACGCAGAATCCGCGGACCCGGCTGGCGAACCTGCTCCAACTGCGCCACAAGAGACGCACAGGTATCACGCAGATCCCGCAACTCCGCCACCGCGGCACCAAGCTTCCCTTCTAGTTCAGCCACTAAAGAGTCAGGATCCGGAAGGTTGATACGGGACGAATTCAAGGTTGATCGACACGGCCCCATATAGGAGACGAAAGCAGCCCCGCCACCACCCTGAAGGGCATCTATAAGCATCTTCCAGTCCCTATTGCCAGAGGCCGTCGTAGAACTGTAGCGGCCAACTCTAGCGAGTTCTGCCGTTGTGACCTTGCCTCCACTGATCTCAATCGCAACAGCGGCTAGGAGCACTCGAACTCCAACTGGCATCAACATCCAACGGTTAGCGCCGGTGCCGGCCTCATCCTTATCGCCAGTCGCGGCTCCCTCTATCAGGCTGACGGATAACGTCGCCAGCTCACTGTAAGAAACGTAGTTACGACGGCCCACTCTTACGCACCCCAGCCAAACCAGTCCAGTACCCAGGCCCGCTCGTTGACGTCCCAAGACGAACCCATCAAGACAATGAGCTCGCGATCGGAAAGCAAAGCCTCCTTACTGCACTGGGTCTCCACATAGGCTTCTTTGTCCGTGACAAAGGGATGTCCCTTACCCCAAACGGCCTGTTCGATTCTCAACTCATAGACGGCGAAGGCTCTGTTTGCTGGCGTGTACACGGCGTTCGGGCAACCCCATACACAATGAGTCGGACCGAGTCCACTACAGAGGCCCCCCTCCAAGGAAGTGCATATCGCTACGGTCCCTACTCTTACAGTCGCTCCCTCCCGGACCATACGGGATAGGGTCTTTGTCGAACCCGTCCGCGCTTCGAGGGATAGCGCGTACTCACGAAGCTTCACTACTGCGGGTCCTGACAAATCCGGACTGTCCGATAGAGCCTCGCTAAGAGCCGGGCCAACCGCCCGACGCCATATCTCTTCATCCAGTTCCTGGGCATATGGGAAGTAATCGCGGGCCGGTCTTCCACTGAAGAGCCGCCGAGGCACTTCAGCAAGGTAGCCGTTTTGTACGCGAATCGACGAATGGTGTCGGATTGCTTGCACCGCGATGTCGCCTTGAACCTCGTCGGCGAAGGTGGCAAGTACCGTCTGACTGATTACAGTTCCAGACTGCGGTCTGAGGGCTGCAACATCCGGCCCTTGATTCACTGATGTGAGAAGTTGTAGGGCCTCCAAAATTAGGCGCTGTCTCTTCGCGGAGAGGGGACTGTCTATCGTAGCGCTTGGAGTAGGCGTCGACGACTTGATGAGAGAAGAAGAAAATAGGAGAGGCACACCCAACGTATCGTGAGTCTCCTGAGGTAATCGCATTGCGGTGCGCAGCTCTCGTACCCAATTGATAACGCGACACGCGTCAGTCGTAATAGGCAGAGACCGTTCCTTCAGTTCAGCAACAGCCTTGTTCTGCCACCACGTAATGTTCGGTCGACCAGCACCATCGTCGGTTGGCGCTCCGGGGCCAATGGTGGCAATGTCGCGTTCCCGCAATCCGGTGAGCGTTGCGATTATGGCGTATGCCGCTAACGTCAACCTATTGAGCCACCACCAAAGCCCGCGACTATGATTGGGAAGCCATCTCTGACCGGAGACAGGAACAAGGTGATCGCCTGACGGTAGCCAATCGACTTGTCGACCACCATCCTGTAGATATGGGTCGTTAGACCATGGGTCCTTCGTCGTGCGCAGGAATTCGGATGCCTCCGCCTCCGATGAACTCCACCACTGCACCCTATCTAGAATGTCATTAGAGACCAGGTTGAAGAAGTTGAGGTAAGCGCGACCCAGACCGAAAACCGACTTGTGGTCCGACGCCGTCCGGTTGGACCAATCTACGGCGCCCACAACGCCGTTGACCGGGACGTTTCCCCAGGGCCGGTCGAATGGCAGGCTGTGCCCATGAATGGACTGCCAATCGTAGAACAAGCGGAGTTCATTTATGTGGTTTATTAAGGTTCTCTGAGAATAGCGGGTCTTCATACCGGGTGCGGATTGAGGGGCCCGTCCGTCCGTCTGAAGCCAGCGCAGAACTTCAGGCCACCCCTCGCTGCGCAAAGGGCCAAGTGTAGATTCATACTCATCAATAAAGTGAAGAGCTGGCGCCAGTTGCGTCGGAATGCGCGTGGCTGTCATCCACGACACTCTTCTCTTGTTGGCCACTTGCTTGGCCAGAGGCCCACTACCCCAGTCCAGGGCTAGCGTGGGGGTAGTACGGAGCAGCACATGGTTCTTTACTGGTGCCCTCCACTTCCCAGGGAGACATAGGAAGGAGATGCGACCATGCCGGAGTCCAATCTCACCGTGTCCGTTGAGGTTCCAGCGATCATCTTCGTAGGCGATAGGTTGCAGAACTTGGTCCCCGCCACGGGTGTTGCTGGGATCATGGGCACGGATTAGTGTCCTCACATCAAACTGGGGACCCGGCAGCCTGAACTCGTTCCATGACCCGGGATGATTCAGACTCATGGTCGACGGCCCCTGATCGTAGGCGCGGTGGGGACTCGGTGATAATGGGTTACAATGAGAGGTATGGCGTCGGAGATGGCCTTCGAGGACGGTTCCGCTCCTTTGAGCCGGCGAATTGCCTCACCGGCGAGGATGGAGAGTGCAGCTGCCTTCCCATCGTCGGCATCCTTGCCGACGCTGTCCATACGGTGGCGGGCGTAGTACGCGGCAGCATGTAATCCAGCCAAATTGGCGGACGAGATGCGGGCGTAAGGGCACGCGAGGCATCCGATGATCCCAAGTTGGCATGGAGCCTTTCCCCCGTCAGGCTGCCTGCCACCGTTCGTACATGCCGACACGGACACTTGGATGCCTTCTGAGAACTGGGCGCCGGGATCCTCGCTAGCTTCGTACTGCGAGGGCTGATCGTCTGTCAAGATTGCGTTGAGGTGCTCCATACGTCCACGGAGGATGGCGTCTCTGTACTGTTCAGGTACGAACTTGGCCATGTAGGCCAATCCGGTTTGGGTCGATTGGCCGGGAAGCCGCATGTCCCCGTTGAACCGATTCGTCCGAAAGAGCTTCGTCTTCCGCAGTCGGTCCCAGGAAAGTGTTTCACCTGTGGCTTCTTGGAATCGCCTCGCAAAGGATGATTCCCCTGAAAAGCCTATCGTGTCGTGCATACTTGTAGCAAAAGCCAGTGTTGCAGATTGTAGGGCGATCTCGCTGTCAGCATTCCTTCGGCGACGTGCACGGTCGATCGCCGTGAGCGCCAAAAGGTCCTTCCAAAGTTTGATAGTTTGTCGGCCGATGGGAAAGCGCTGCTCGTTGTCTCGCCCTTTGTACGTCGTCAGCACCCCGACGCCTGGCCCGTGGACAGTAAGTGAGCGTTCGTGCAATGATGCGATCGCGTCCCTATTTATGCCTATCAGCAGCGCCAATAGACTCCCACAGGCTATAAGCCGATCGTTGCTTGCCGTGACGGATGGGAATACGTGCGAACACGTAGTGCTAACGCTCCGACGACCATCTTTGGTTTGGAGGCGAGTGGTCCTTCGTGATCGGCCAGTCTTGCAGAAGTGTAGTAGCCGAATTGCTGTGTCCCGCTCACTGGATGGTCCTATGGACCGTTCGATAATGCGTTCGCAAGCATCGATAATGTAGCTAGGCTCCAGTTCCCATAAATGGCTTCCTTCCGCGGGTATTTCAAGGTCTCTACAGACCGAACGAAATCCGCTGGCCCAGTCTCGCCACTCGTTCTTAGCCATGCGGTACAAGAGATTGGCCGAGTCTGCACCGTACGCACCCGTGGAACGCTGGCCCTTGAGGGACCGCATGGGGGGTTTTCCTGCGGATCTTCTCGAGAAACTTCTGTAGTCGAAGATGTGGCGACGCCACTCCGAAACTTTGGAGTGTCCGGCGTGATGGATTGTCTCCAGGAGGATTGGCTGCATCATGGGCCAGTATCCCTCCTTGGATTCATGCGCCAGCTTGGCTAGTGTGTATTCCGTGATTCGAGGGTCCGCCCATGTCATGATGGGTGGACTTTCGGATTGATGCACACGATTCGTCGATCTTCGTACCCACGCCGCCACCCCAAGAAGTGTTGCAATGGACCCCCATGTCCCACCCTCTGTCGACAAGCGCGGTGTTAGGTGGCGAAAGATCTCGCGGGAAAGTGGGTTGTCGGTGAACACAACCGCTTTGCCGGCGGGGCGTCCCGCGGTGTACACCGTCACCTTGTGCCCGTCGTAGTCGATATCAGCGTGTTGGATGCGTTTGGGGTCCATTCACCGGACCTCTGCTAGTTGATCAATTGTGATTCCATTGGCCAACCATAGGCTTGCCTGCTTGATGTAATGAATCGTGGTGGTCTCGTTGAAGTGGCCGAGGGAGGTCTGCACCATGGCCACCGCGTCCCTGACTTGTAGTTGGGCGGTCCGTTGGTCTCCGAGATCCACGGTAAAACCCGAGGATAGGAACCACCAGAGCACGGTCATCAGTGCAAATGTGTGCCGTAAATCGTGCGGGCGAACGCGACTAGGAAAGTCAGTGGTAGCGAACTGCTCATGTGTAGTCAGTACAGCTCTTCGGACGGCATACTGTAGTGTCCGAAGTGATGCAGGCGTGCCCTGTTGCGTCAGCCACACAGCCGGGCTCGAACCGTCCACGTCAACGAGTCGCGCCCGGTCCTGAGCATTCAACCTATCCCAAGACGTCCGGCGAGTTTCGCCTCGAAAGACTGGTCCGCGCGAATCTGCCGTCCGAATGTGCAGGGGACGGGGCGGCGCGTGCCCCCGATTGCCGCTACCTATCGAGGCTAAGTCTTGGCGTTGCCCCCCAATGTAGTCCACGAAGGGGTGGAGCAAGTTGCCGAAAGCCTCGCCCGAGTAGCCGCGTGTCTTGGAGATGGCCGTTGGGCTGCGTACATGGACGGTTGGGCCGGGGGTTAGCCGAGTGTGTGTCGACGGTACCTCGTAGTGAGTGAGGAGGCTCGTCGCCCCTATCCGAAAGCCAGAAGCAAGCAGCCAATGTAGTAAGGCATTGTCCCTTGGGCCAGTCTCTCGATCGAGTGGTTGCGTGGCGGCACAGAGAAGGGTCTGGAACTCCGGAAGAATTGGGTTGATGTACGGGTCTGGCATCCTGACACGGGGGCCGCCGACGAGTTGTTCTCGAGTGCCAAAGCGTGTGTGAGTGACGCGAGTCTTGAAGCGAAACGAGAGGAGATAGGGCTCATGTGTCAGCCACTTGTGTAGCCTGAGAACGGTTGATCTTATCGAAGCGAAGTGCGGGTCGCTGAGCCTATCACTGGCAGAAGTGGGATTCGTCCAACATTGAGAAACGAACTTGAGCCATGCTGATTGGTCCGCCCGTTCAATAGAGCTGCCGTTCTGTCTCAGGGATTCGAGCCAGTGAGCGGAGTTCCGGGCGTCTCGATCGAGGGTATCGGGCCTGCAGTACGATGATCGCTCGCGCAACCAGTCCGTCACCGGTTGGGAAATACGGCCGTCCACCAACACCACCGGATATGGTGCCGAAGGGGCCACCAAGCCGGTTCGATTCTGTTGGGCACGAGTGACAACAATGGCTCTCATCGATTGCTCCTGTAGCTTGATGGGGACTTCCCTCGCCGCTACTGGAACGCGCCGATGGCGAGGGTGAGGTCGCGCGGTTGCGGGCAACTGGCCGTAGGTGTGTCATAGGCCACAGAGGAGGTCGCCCCACGCCGCGTGTGTAGAGAGTTGTTCGATCGACGCACCGTGCCCTGGTCGTGACCAAGGGTGTGGACGAAGATGTGAGATTTGATGGGGGCCCAAGTGCTAGCACTGGTAGCACCAAAAAGAAGACGATCCCCGACGTTTGGTCGGGGATCGTTGGTCGCTGTTTAAGCGACGTAAAGGTTCTGATAGGGATCGATGTTACCTCACGCGACCCGTGGGCATGGTGGCAGAGAAGAAGGAGTCTCCACCCAGAGACGTCGTGGGTTGCATGGAATCGCAAGCGGCATCGCCTTCCCCGGCATTCGACCCTGCAAGCCGGCCGGGCCGCGAGACCGTCGGGACGGGGCCGTAGATGGTTCGACCGAGGTTCGGCCCGGGATGGTCAGGGTGCACGGTGGGCCGACGTCGACGGTCGCCAGACTGGCCACCTACGTGGGGGAAGGGCCCCTCCACACTGGGTCGTAGCCAGGCCTGGCAATGGCCAATCCTCCGGCCAGTGCGTCTGGCGGGGCGATGGCGGCGGGTCGGCATCAGGCGGCCCCAAGTAGGTTCGCGTCCTTGAGGTCGGAATCTATCAAGGACGGACCCCCCTGTAGGGCGGCGCTCGCAAGAAGTGGCCTATGCATGGAGACCTTGATGTGGCGGGCCTCTAAGCTGTGCGCCCGACACCTGCGCCGAGTCAGGTTGGCTGGGGCGAGGGAAGCGTTCGTCAGCTGGACGTCACGCAGAATCGCTTGTGGGATCCGGGCGTTGACGTGGTCAGGACGACATCCCGGCTGTACAACCACTGAAGGACTCCCGGCGTCGCTGGACGTGACGGAATCGAAATGACCTATCTGTTACCGTTCTGAGGATGCTCCGAAGCCGCCGAACGTGGTGACCCCACCGGGGATGTTCAGTGGCAGGTGGTGTGCTGCCGGGACCACACCGTTGCGGTCCGGTCGAGCACCAGTTCGCCCCAGTGGTCGCCCTCGGCGAACGTGGTGGTGACCACGGGGCCAGTTGTCCTGAGGGAGGTAACGTTCATGAGCGCTTCAGAGGGAACTCCCGGGCGGTACCCATCGATGTGGTCGTAGCTTAGGTGGAGCCCGTCGCTTACCCGAACCTGCCCGGCCGAGATCATCACGCCGTTGCTATTCATCCATTCCACTCTCTTGCTCAGTTGTCGAACTCAAGGCTTACCGGCGTGAACATTGCGAGAAGTAGGCTGGCACCAGCGATCTGACTACTTGAGAGCGGCAGGTCCAACAGCGTGATCAGCGCGACGTGGCCGATCCCCCAGTAGGCAAGCCAGAGCAGAAGCTTGATTGCGACAACTAGCAGGCATCCACCAGTCATCATCGCTCACGCATCCGTGGGCGTGTCACCGACAGCCAGGCTTGGGGTGGCCAACCCAATGGCCGCGGCCGCCAGAGTCTCCCAATTGACGGGTAGACCGGCTGCCCGGACAAGTCCATAGGCACGTGCGAACTCGGCGGACGGAACGCCGCGCTGACGAGCAAAGGCGGCAGCTCGGATGGACTCGGTATGGTCGTTGAGGTCGACGAAGACGGCGGGGAGGCTGTCGAGTAGGCCGACGTCGAGCTCGTAAACCCAAGCCTTGACAGCGAGCGTGCGTGCCCCGGTCTCACTGTCCGCTAGCCCAGCACCGAGCACCGACCAACACGAATTGGCATCTAGAACGCCATCCACTTGTTCCCAGTCGTCCTCAGGGGTTAGCGGAGTCGACACCAGCCCGTCCGGAGTCCTGAACAACTGGTGGTCGCCGCTGCCCGTCCAGCGTGCCATCGTATGGAGCATGTTGAGGCGGACATCGTCATCAGTGGTGCCCTCCACCCCCCATCCGCACAGCGCGGCGACAGCGGCAGCGGAATCCACTCTCTCTATGCTGTCGATTATTCCGGCACCGTAGGCGGCTGCAGCGTCCTCTCTGCGGGTGAAGATCGCCCAGGCGGCTAAGGGTTCCGGCTCTTCGTCGGGTGCGGCCATCAGCGTTCTCTCCAATGTCGGTGGCAGTTCGTCTGCTCGTCGTGGGACCTGCAGGCACATGGGGCCTTCCGGGGGCCGGGCGAATCCTTCGGCCGGCTGGGGGGATGTTCTCGTCCCGAGGCTGGTGCCCTCCATGCGACTGCTCGAAGGTTGACCGCGTTCGTATAACCCGGGCATCGGCCCGGGCGTACCCGCCGCGAGTAACACTTATAGTCTCGTCAATGTCGTCTCGAGAACCTACTGAGGAACAGATGCTGGCTCCGTTGGCGGCCAACGTCCGTCGCCTCCGTCGAAGGCGCGGATGGAGCGTTGAGGACTTGGCCAGCCACGCGGGCGTCGACACGGCTGCGGTCGTTGCGGTCGAGTTCGGTCGGGACGTGGAGGTGGTCGTGTGCGTGAAGCTCGCCAGAGCTCTCGGCGTCTCGCCCGGGGTCTTGCTCGGCGGCTGACCCAGCCGCGCTGCTGCTAGCGTGAGCCGGGTCATGAACTCGTACCCACGCGACACCGATGCACTCGCCTTGGAGAAGCGGTTCGCACATGTATCGCTTAGGAAACCTTGATGGCCTGGAGTGCAGACCGCGCGGCGGTTGCGCGAATAGGGATGAACTTGGCCACTGCCCGGGAGTCGTCGGGGATGGCCCGCCTCGAGTTGGCTGAGGCGACCGGCTACCACCGCACCTATATCGCTGACATCGAGAAAGGCCGACGCAATCCGAGTGTTGTTGTGATTATCCGCTTGGCTTTGCACTTGGGGGTGTCCCCAGGGGCACTCCTGGAAGGGACAGCCGAGCTGATCGATCCCATTCGTCCCGACCGGACCACAAAGTAGCGACCTGGTCTTCATTGCGGACGCCGAAGATCAATCCCGGCGGTGTTTAGGCCCTGCTCCATTTCGGCGTGTTCTTGACCGGTTACCAAGACCGTTTCCTTCCGTCCCATACGAAGACCATTCAGTCGATACCACTTATAGTCTCGCTCACGGGTGCCTGCGGAACAAGGAATTTCCTCTCCTCGTCCAGTCGGACCCGCAGTAGCGCAAGCGGGTTCCCCCACCCAAACGGACGAGTGCCGAGTGCTGTCGGATCCTCCGCAGCTGCAAAAGGCTCTCCCTAAGGCTGCCGACCCTCGAGGAGAAACGCCCCCAATGCGGATCTAGCGCTGCGGTAGCGGCTGACTCACTGCATGCCCCCCACCGCTTGCTCAGTTTGAGTCCCGGCAACAGGTGTAAGTCGGAGTTGGTTCCCCAGACGGTGTTGGCCACCGTGTGACTGTTCGTGAGGTCTTTCCACGGATCTCTCGAAAGGGGCCACACGATGGCCGACATTGATAATGACCTGCTGACCGACGCTGCGACGAACCTGCTGACCGAGGAGCACCGCAGCCTGTTTCGTGATCTGCTCCAGAACGCGTTGCAGACACTGATCGAGGAAGAGCTGACCGCCTCAATCGGGGCGGCGCTGCACGAGCGCACCGATGACCGGACGGGGCAGCGCAACGGCCACCGGCCACCCCGGACCCTGTCAACACCGGCTGGTGATGTGGAGCTGGCGATCCCCAAGGTTCGGGCCGGCAACTTCTACCCGTCGCTGCTGGAGCCGCGCCGCCGGGTCGACCAGGCCCTGTGGGCGGTGATCATGACCGCCTACGTCAAGGGCACCTCCACCCGCAAGGTCGACGACCTCGTCAAGGCACTCGGCGTGGACTCGGGCGTGTCGAAATCGACGGTGTCGCGGATCTGTAAGGAGATGGACGGGCACGTCGAGGCGTTCCGAGCCCGCACCCTGGCCCACACCGACTTCCCCTACGTGTTCTGCGACGCCACCTACGTCAAGGGCCGCGTCGGCCGCCACGTCGTGTCGCGCGCCATAGTCGTGGCGTTCGGCGTCGCCGCTGACGGCACCCGCGAAGTCCTCGGGCTGGACGTGGGCGACAGCGAGGACGAAGCGTTCTGGGGTGCCTTCCTCAAGAGCTTGAAGACCCGCGGACTCGGTGGTGTGCAGCTGGTCATCTCCGACGCCCACGAAGGGTTGAAGGCCGCCATCCGCCGGCACCTGCAGGGCGCGGCGTGGCAGCGTTGTCGGGTCCACTTCAACCGCAACGTCCTGGCCCGGGTCGGCAAGGCCCACGGCGAGATGGTCACCGCCATGATCCGCACCATCTACGCCCAGCCCGACCAGGCCGCCGTCACCGCCCAGCTCCGCGCCGTCGCCGACATGCTCACCGACCGGTTCCCCGCCGCGGCCCAGATGCTGCTTGACGCCGAACCCGATCTCACCGCATTCGCGGCCTTCCCCAGGACCCACTGGCGCAGGGTGTGGTCAACCAACCCGCTGGAACGGGTCAACAAGGAGATCAAGCGCCGGTCCAACGTGGTGGGCATCTTCCCCGACGACAACTCCATCATCCGCCTCATCGGCGCCGTCCTGCTCGAGCAGCACGACGAATGGCAAGTCGCCGAACGCAGCTACTTCTCCGAGGAATCCATGAAGACCATCGCCGCCGACACCACCATCGAGGTGACAGCCACCACCACCGCGGCATAGCCTGCCAACAACTTCACGAACGGTGACCTTCTACTTCCACCACCCCACGGGACTCAGCCCTTGCTCAGCTTTGACCTCGACTGATGAGCGCTACATCTGGCCGCCATCGGCCCAGCCATAGCTGTTTAGGGATGCAACGAGACCAGGCCATCCTCATCGAGATAGATTCGACGCATGACCATGCCAAGCCCCTTCGTCGGAAACGTGCATCACCAACACCGAGACACTTTGGTTGACGCCTTCGAGCGTACTCGCCACGAAGGGTGGAGCAGACTTATCGTACTAGATGGGGTGCCCGGACGTGGAAAGACCCGTATCGTCCATGAGGCGTACGCGGCAATTATGCAGAAGCACAATAGGAACGGCTACTGGCCCGATCGCATAGTTGACGTGCGGGACAGCCAAGCGATTCTACGCTACAGAAAGACGGTTGCTCCAGACGCGGAAACACGGACCCAGTTGACGCCGAGCGTTCTCTGGTGGGGACTCGACTGCCATCCTCCGACATCGCAACGCGACGGAGCGCTTCCAAGCTCCGTTTGGCAACTCGAGCGGCATGTCAGTGCGCTAGTGCGTGCGGCACCGGACACGCCGAGAATTGTAAAGGCCGCGGAAATTGGAGTCGCCGTTCTGGGCCTGCTTACCCTCCCAGTCGGAACTCTTGTCACCGGTACGGCTGGTGCAGTCCTTCAGACGATTGGCACGGCGTACGGGCTATCCGATAGTACGGGTCACGGACTTGCTGCTCTGTACGAGCGGATCGTCGCGTTCCGCTCGGCCCGAGGTCCCGCCAGTCAGGATCTTATTGATGAACTGGCCTCACGATTAGCCGCGGGCCCGAAGAAGGTCTCTGGAGCGCAGTACAGCGCAACCGCTTTGCGAGCGGCTCAACTGGGCGTAAGTGTAGCCGAACTCGCACGCGGATCAGCTCCCCTTCCTACTATTCTGGTTCTCGAAGACGCTCACTGGGCCGATGAGCTAACGACTGCCATGGTGCGTCGACTGATAGTGGACCGCGACGGTGCTGTCCTCGTCATAGCCCTAACGTGGCCGCGGCCGGATCGTGGTGCTGAGCCATTCATGCGAATGGTCGACGGCCTCGAGGAGGAACTATCCGCGGAGTCGGCCCAATACGGTACGCGCCTGATGAAATTGGATGTTCCGTCCTTGCAGGAGCAAGACCTGCGGAGTCTCATCGCCCAAACGGTCTCCGGCGCTTCGAAAGCTCAGCAAGATGCGCTCATACACCAATGCTCTGGCAATCCCCTCCTTCTGCAGGGACTAATTGCTAGTGATGCAGTGCGTGAAGCCCTGGACGACGAAGGACGGCTACTACTAGACCCCGAAGACATTCTCCAGATGCCGAAGGATATGGAGCACCTCTTTCGCCAGCTGTTCGATGAGCTACCTAGAGAATCTCGACAGGCGCTCCATGTCGCCTCCCTTCTGGGGCTTGACTTTGTGCCGGGCGTCGCTGAAGCAGGGTTGTCGGCGCTTGGTGACGGGGACCCACAGGTGGCATTCAAGGCGTGCCACGACGCAAGTTGGCTGACGAAGATGTCAGACTACGTATCAGGCTTCACAGAGCCTGCCTTGTACGACGCAGCCAACCAACGATCGAAGCCAGCTCTGGCGAGGCGGACGCATGTCGATGGACCAAGGAAGCGGGACTTGGCAGTTCGGGCCAGTGCGGAGAAATTGCGGGCGTTGAGTGAGTCCGCCCATCCGTCTCTGGCGGCTGCACTGAAGCGTCAACAACTCCGCTTGCATGCGGAGGGTTTGCCGATCGATGACCTCGACTCTTTCGTGGGCTTGGCATGTAGTGCCGCAGAATCGCTGGCCTTCTCCACCGGTGACCTGCGCGCCGTTAAAAGACTCATGGACTCCGCCCGTGACGCACTGCAGCAATCGCATCACGATCAAAGCCCGCTTATCAAGATGCGGATCGAGGAGTTGATGTTGACATGGCGCTACGGTGATGAGTCCGCCAGAGAGGGCGCCATCCAGGACATGAGGTCAGTGCTGGTTCGTCGTGAAACTGACGATGTCGATGTACTAGAAATAGCTGCTAGGCACCTAGTTGAGATGAAGGTAAAGGAGCGGCCGCAGGCGGACACTGCTGAGCTGACTGAGGTCCTTCAGAGTGTTCTATTGGATGCTTCCGATCAAGATTCTGCAGCAGCATGTGTAATATCCTTCATCATGACACTTCGGGAAATGGGGCGAAGGGAGGATGCGGTTGATCCAGTCCTAGGGAGTATGCATTCCCTTGGCCTGACACTTGGCGAGATCTTTAGTGATTCCGACACGTGGGTAGGAGTGTCCGCGTATATGGCAGCCCTAATGGAGGAGGACTACGTCGAGGAACTCGATGCAGCACTCCATGAAGGCGTAAATATCAGCCGGGACCGTGGTGACGAAGAGGGCCAGCAACTTGCATCGGTACGCCTCTATAGGACATACCAACGCTGGCGGCGAAAGCCTCCAGAGGGGGTCGTCGATACGATTAGGGAAAGTTCTGTCTTCCGTCACATGATACAGCCCTCGGTGGATGAACTTGTCAGCGCTGTAATTAAGCTGGTTAGGAACGGCAATCTCGAAGCTGCTCGACGTTCGCTGCATGATTTGGGAGCGGAACGCCAGGCGGCTGGTGGGAACCTAAAGCCGCTCT
>JACLAD010003316.1_pt1 | contig 25958 bp, 23 predicted proteins | sample 8027901 | NCBI WGS metagenome assembly JACLAD01 (sample SAMN15725071, study PRJNA655200) | protist metagenome | isolation source: fluorescence activated cell sorting (FACS) single amplified genomes of... | place: Spain: Blaines Bay Microbial Observatory, Mediterranean Sea | collected 2016-07-05 | reverse complement strand
AAAAATTTGTTATTGGACGAGAGGTTTTACAGGATCCTGATGTTTTGGTGGTGAACCAGCCAACATGGGGCGTTGATGCCGCAGCCGCGGCCGCCATTCGTCAATCGCTTTTGGATCTAGCCGCCAAAGGCGCTGCGATTTTGATTATTTCGCAGGATTTGGATGAACTAATCGAGATTTCGGATCGCTTTGGCGCGCTTTATGAAGGCCGCCTATCGCAGATCAAAAAAACAGCTGGATTAACGATTGAGGATATTGGCTTGATGATGGGCAGCGCAACCGCAGAGGCAACGCCATGATCCGTCTGGAAAAACGGCTTAACCCCTCGGCGCTGCTCACCACCATCACGCCCGTGCTTGCAGTGCTTCTGACAATGGTGATGGGAGGCGCAATGTTTGCCATTTTGGGGAAGCCCCCACTCGAGGTAATTCGGATTATTTTCTGGGATCCTTTGTTCGATCCAACATTTGCTTCTTATTCACGCCCGCAGCTTTTGGTAAAAGCCGGCCCGCTTATTTTGATCGCGATCGGCCTGTCGTTCGGCTTTCGCGCAGGCATATGGAATATCGGCGCGGAAGGGCAATATATTATCGGGGCGATTTGCGGAGCCGCTGTGGGTTTAGCGCTTTATCCACTGGAAAGCCGCATGATTCTTCCACTGATGGTTCTTGCAGGTGCTTTGGGCGGCTGGATCTGGGCCATGATACCGGCGTTATTGCGCACTCGGTTCAAAACCAATGAAATATTGGTTTCGCTCATGCTGGTCTATGTCGCGGAATCCCTTCTTGCGTCTGTATCGCAAGGTCTATTGAAAAATCCAGAAGGTATGGGGTTTCCCGGCTCGCGGAACCTTCGCCAATATTACAGCGCGCATAATGCAGAATTGATCAGCGGTTCGGGGATGCATTGGGGCGTCGTAGTGGCGTTTATCAGTGTTATCTTCGCCTATATCCTACTTACCCGACATCTGCGCGGATTTCAAATTCGCTTAACCGGCGAAGCGCCAAAAGCTGCAGAATTCGCAGGAATTAAACCCTCGAGATTGGTGATATTTTGCTTCGGTTTCTCAGGTATTTTGGCTGGTATGGCAGGGCTATTTGAAGTCAGTGGCCCAGCTGGACAGATCACCACTGATTTCAATTCGGGCTATGGGTTTACCGCGATTATTGTCGCCTTTTTAGGGCGGCTGAACCCTTGGGGAATTCTGGCAGCAGGGTTATTAATGGCGCTGACCTATATCGGCGGCGAGTTGGCGCAGTTAATGCTGGGGGTTCCGGGGGCCTCAATCCAGTTGTTTCAAGGCATGTTATTATTCTTTTTGCTCGCTACTGATTTGTTTATCAATTACCGAATTCGTTTTGGAAAGGGAAAGTAATGGACCTTTCATCCATTAACCCGATTTTGCTTTTGGCCTCCCTCATGGTATCGGCCACGCCTATTTTATTGGCCGCCATTGGCGAAATAGTGGTGGAACGCTCCGGCGTGCTCAATTTGGGCGTTGAGGGCCTTATGATTACGGGGGCTGTGATTGGCTTTGCGGTTGCGATCAACACGTCAAGTCCAGGAATTGGGTTCATATGCGCCGCCCTCGCGGCTGCCCTCTTATCGCTAAGCTTTGCTGTGTTAACCCAGATTTTCCTGTCCAATCAGGTGGCAACGGGCTTGGGCCTAACGTTGGTTGGGCTTGGATTATCCGCGCTGATTGGCAAGCCCTATGAAGGCATGAAATCCCCCAGCCTTGATAAACTGGATCTTCCCTTGCTATCTGATTTACCCGTTTTGGGGCCCTTATTACTTTCACATGACGCGATGGTGTATGTTTCAGTGATCATCGTGATTGTGGTGGCCTATACATTAAAACACACGCGGATTGGCCTGATTTTGCGAGCGGTGGGGGAAAACCACCACGCCGCCCATGCGCTTGGCTATAAGGTGATCCGGATCCGGATTTTGGCCATCATGTTTGGTGGAGCCTGCAGCGGATTGGGCGGTGCTTATTTAAGCTTGGTGCGGGTGCCGCAATGGACCGAGGGCATGACAGCCGGCGCAGGCTGGATCGCCTTAGCCATTGTGGTCTTTGGCAGTTGGCGCCCTTGGCGGGTGTTGGTTGGTGCCTATTTATTCGGCGGTGTAACCGTCTTGCAGCTTAACTTGCAAGCTGCCGGGGCCGCGATTCCGGTCGAGTACTTATCCATGTCACCATATCTGATAACTATTGCGGTGTTGGTTTTCATTTCGGCCAAAGGCAACCAAGGGGCACCTGGATCTTTGGGCCGGGCGTTCCATGCTTCGTCTTGAAGCACTTATAATCTGAAAAGGAGTAGTTTATGACGATAAAATCTATCTTAGCAGGAGTCACCGTGGCTCTTGGCCTATCCACGGTCGCTTTCGCAGCCGATGTCAAAGTTGGCTTCGTCTATGTTGGGCCAACCGGCGATCATGGTTGGACTTATCGCCACGATATTGGCCGTCAACAGGTTGAAGAGGCCTTTGGCGATCGCGTCGAAACCACGTTTATAGAATCAGTTGATGAAGGCGCTGATGCAGAGCGCGTGTTTACGCAGATGGCGCTGCAAGGCCACGATATTATTTTCGGTACGTCCTTTGGCTATATGGATCCAATGGAAAACGTTGCGAAAAAATTTCCAGATGTGAAATTCGAGCATGCAGCAGGCTATAAGAAAGGGCCAAACTTTGCCAATTACGGCCTCCGCTTATACCAAGCGCGGCACGTGCAGGGTGTGATCGCGGGCATGATGACCAAAACAAATAAAATTTGTTACATCGCCGCATATCCGATTCCAGAAGTTATTCGTGAAATTAACACCTATTATCTGGGCGCAAAAACAACAAACCCAGACGTAACAATCGATATCGTATGGGTGTATACTTGGTATAATCCACAGAAAGAGCAGGATGCTGCCGTGGCGCTGATGCAACAAGGCTGTGACGTGATCGCCCAGCATACCGATTCGCCTGCACCCTTACAGGCTGCTGAGAAAGAAGGCAGGTTTGGATTTGGGCAAGCTTCGGATCAAATCAAATTTGCACCTAAGGCGCAATTGACTGCAACGATCAATAACTGGGGGCCATATTACACTAAAAAAGTCGGTCAGGTTCTTGATAACACTTGGACCACAGGTGATTACTTTGGCCATATGGATGATGGATCCGTGGAAATGGCACCTTTCACAAACATGCCGACCGATGTTGCCGCCAAAGCTAAAGAAGTCAAGGATGCGATCCGTGATGGCAAATACTTTGCCTTCACCGGCCCGCTGAATGACAATGAAGGCAACCAAGTCTTGGCTGATGGAGAAGTCGCGGATCGGAAGCATCTTGATACAATGATGTATTACGTTGAAGGAATCGACGCAAAAGTTCCGAATTAAGAAAAACGACTGCATAATCTCAAAAGGTGCTTAGCGCTTTATGATTAGCTGATGGGGCATGCAAATCTGCAGGCCCCATTATTTCAAAGCCCTTTTAAAAACCGTATTAAAAGGTGTGGATAATTCACGTTATAAAAAGCTGAGTGACAGCCAACGCGCTTGGTTGAAGCGCTTCCATGTTCCCAGCCGCATGATCAAAATACGCTTTGAACTTGCACCGACTTCTGTTTATGAGACATTGTTATGCAATCTCTTAACATATGGGGCACTTAAGACAATGCGGAGACCCTATGGAACCAATTTTAGGGCTTACAAAACCACATGCAATCGCTCGTTATGATAGTATCCAGATGGGCGGCGTTCATCTAATACAGCTGTAAGATATTGAGCTGGTTTTGTGGCGTGACTATGCCGGTCAAGCATACGTTTGGCATGACCGCTGCCCCCATCGCGTCATACGTTTGAGCTTTGGTTTCGTGAAAGAAAACCGCCTGACATGTCTGTATCATGGTTGGGAATGTGGCTCTGATAGAGGCTGCCAAAAAATACCAGCACATCCAGAGGTCACCCCACCAAAGACATTATGCGGCGATATTCTAAACGTAAGCGAATGTTATGGGATGGTGTTTGTTAGTGCTGACAAAAATACCATCGGAACAAATACCGAATGGGTGTCGGTACGCAGCATATTTTTAGAATGCGACAGGGATCAGGCGTTTGTGGAGCTTGCCGAGTTTTTAGATATTTCCAAGATTGCCGAGATACAAGAAAGCCACGTTTATTTAAATAAAAGCAACACATTGGGCGTTGCGATGCAAACCTGCAGCCGCAAGAGCTGCGCTATTCATCTGAGCACAAGATCGACAGATCCAACGGAAAGGCTTGCTTTGGCTAAACGAATGGTTGCCTTGCGTCAAAAGATCAACCAAGAAATACGCGCATGACAGTAACTTCAGATGTGGTTGCCTTAAATCAATGGCTGCCAGTTGCATATCCGGGGCAAGTGACCCCCACAGAAACCCATGAAACATTGCTTTTGGAGCAGCCCATTCGCCTGACCAGCAGCAAGCGATGGAACAGTGACTGCAGTTGCCCTGGGCGCAGACGGCGCGCCAGGGCGTGATCTGCCAATGATCGAGCAATTCGCGTTTATCTTCACAACCTTTGGAGACAATCCAAGGCCAATGCCGATCATTCAGGCCTTCGATGAACCCAATCGCCGGATTGTCAATTACGGGTCAGTGGGTGTGCATGTAAGCTCGTTTCGAATTGTTGAAAATTTTCTACATATGGCACGTTTCTGCTTTCTGCATACCGATATCTTAGGCACAAAAAACGAAACTGGGGTACTCAGTTATAAAACCGAACATCACCAAGATGTCGATGAAATCTGGGCAACAGGGTGCCAATTCTTTCAACCCGCTGCCTCGCCTGCCGCGATAGAGGCCGGTGAAGGTCAAATGACCGATTACACCTATCGCGTTTTATCGCCATTCGAGGTGATGCTGTATAAATCGGCCCTCGGCTATGCGGATCGTTTGGATGCGATTTGCCTCTTCATCCGACCCAAAACAGAGACAAAGTGCATCGGATATATGCCGGTGACACTGCTTGATGACACGTCATCCAACACAAGCATAATCAATTTCCAACAAATCATTTTTTACAAGACCGAATAATTCTGGACAATCAACGCCCCAAATTACTGCCACTGACACCGCGCTCGGAAATTCTAACAAGAGCGGATCTCAGTTCTATTACGCTTCGCCGCTGGCTGAAAGACAGCGGTATAAAATTTGGTTTGTTGCATGAAGAGGCCGCATAAATGGCCCTGACGCTGCATAATCATAACTTGTCCAGAAACTACTATAAAGTACGGCTTTTGCTTGAATTCCTGCAAGTCGATTATCACACCATATCCATTGATTTCTTCCCGAGAAAAGAACATGGAACGCCCAATTTTCTGGCGCTTAATCCACTTTACCAAATACCAGTGCTTGAAGCAGCTGCGCGATTCGCAAGCCATCTTATGTTACCTGGCGCGCAAATATGATAGCTCCGCGCAATATTTAGCGGATGAGCCGGCCGCGTTTGGACAAATTATAATGCGGCTTGCCTTTGCCGGCAATGAGTTGATTACCGCCTCAGCTGCGCGGCTGCATGATGTGTTAGGCTATGCGTTGAATGTTGAAAGTGCCCGCGCGTAGGCGCACAGCGCCTTTGCCATCCTTGATAATCATCTGGCAGAACGGGCAATTCTTGTAAAAATATGGGTCGTTGGATAGGCGCCAACGATCGTAGATATCGCCTGTTTTCTCTATATCGCGCTCTCGGGTGATGGCGATATCGGGCATGAGCCCCACCCATATTTGCGCAGCTGGATGCGGGCTTTTGGCAAACTGTCAAGTTTTCATGCCATGTCCAGTATACCAGAGTTTGCATGATGCCTTTGCGGTATAAATCACACAGGGCTTACCCGCAGGTTTGGCGTGAGCGATCCACCAATCTCTGCATTCAAAAGGCCGTTTTCAAGATCTGCGCAGGCGGCAGCCGGTTTGATCATAGCAGATCAAACTTATGCGTTGCATAGGCCGGTTCAATCCGGTGGGTTTGGCCGCGGCGGCGATGATTTTATTTTATACGTATCAAAATGACCTTCCATGGGTAGTTCTCGCGTTCCTTTGTAGCTTTCATTGAAGATAAAGCTGCTGAGCTTTCAATCAGCGTAACCGTGACCCTAAACGCAGCGCAGGCCACGGTGAAGGCGCAAGGCTTGCTATGCATTGATCGGAGCGCTGGAAATGGCCGCTTGCATTGCCCCGGATGATTGCCGGGTGGACAGCTGGGAACTCGACTAGAAAAAAGCCAGTTTTTTTTTAAAAACCCTTCTGAAAAATCCATCAGAATGAATAATGTCAAAAAACATCCATTAAACCGTTACATATCAAAGTCTAAAAAAGCTTTTAGGACCCAAAAGCCAGCCCAAAATGAGCAGGTAACTGCCTGCATCAGCGCAGATATTATTCCCTGTTTTTTCAATGCAATGAAGTAATAACTGGCTGCGAGTAAGGGGCCGGCATAAAGCTTATGCTTGCGCCTCTTGGCTTAAACTCTTTTGGTGCTAACGCCTTACCCATTTAGGCTATTTCCTAATATTTAATACATAACTGGTTCAAATTGCGCCTGACATGCTGCGTTTCATGCTAACGTGCTTGAAAATTCGTCCTGACTAAAACGCAGTAAATATGTCAGAGATCGTTATTTTTAAATGGTTTTGTACCAAACCTGACACGAACTAACCGTGGCTTAGAGTTCATAGCAGATTATTCTGGTAGTTATTACAAAGCGCCATAATCAGGCGCGGGATAACAATACAACAGATTATAAAGAAAGGGAGCCACATGCCGTCCACGGATAAAATTAAAGGCCTTTTTAAAAAGCTTGATCTAGAAATGGCTGAACTGAAGGATCAGCTTGATTGCAATCGCTGAATGGCCGCAACAAACACTGTGATTGAGACCATTACCTCTCCAGAATTTGTAGAAAAAATGCGCCAAGAGAAGTGCGAACGCTTTGAAATTTCTCCGATCAATGATCCGATGGCCCGCTTCGGCCATATGGCCCCTTAGGATGGGGCGCCTGCGCTGGCGGGGGGAAGCTGCCACCATCTGTGGATGCGGTGACTTTTCAACCTAACAGGTCGGGTAGTTGCAACCTACCACCCTTTAAAAGCCTCTGAAAACTTCTTTGCGAAACCAGGGGAAGAAGATGCAGCCTGCCGAAAAACCATACGAATACAGAGGCTTAAGCTATGATCGCCCAGATCTACAAGTGGCAATGCGAAATGCCTATAACAGCTTGATTGATTTCGTTAACACCGACGCATTCAAAACCCTGATGGAAGACCTAGGGGCCTTGCATCAAATCCATCGCCCCAAATTCGTTTTTGACGTGTTCCTAAGTGATGAAGCCTTAGCTGCCCGCGGTATTTAACGACCCAAGAATATTCTCATCCAAAAATCCGCGTTTGGGGATCGGGAGCCCACAATTTTTGTAGTGAAGCGCTTTCTCCCAGAAAAGTTTTTGAACGTTTGGCAAAACGTAGACATTACCTTTGACAACCAATTTATCGGTTCGAAGATAAAGCGCGGCCCAGATATCAACTGGCGCAAGCCCCTGCCTGTCTCAGACCAGGCAGGGGCCATCGAGCGGGGAACGCGCTAAAACAGCTGGCTTAAATGCACCCATACGGAAAAGTCCGTTGGTAAAAAGCGAAAAGAACTGTACCGCTCCTGTATACTTTGCCAATATTATGTAATAAAATGTAATTTAAAATTGTGGCTTCGAGTATTAAAGACTTTCAGTATATTCACGCTCTTGAACCACGTCAAACACTCAAATCAAACGCGCCTGCACTATCCATCTGGCAGGCTAAAACTCGCATCATAATCAACCGCCGTTTTGCTGATTTTATCAATACGTTTATCGTATTCAGAGAATTACCCTATGCTTCGCATTCACAATTTTGTGCTATTTCCTTAAACGTCGCCTTTCCAACAAGCCCGCCTTTTTCAGCCTTTCAAACATAAGCGATATTATCATCATTGGTGGCGGTATTGCCAACATTTCCGCCGCAGCGCGTCTATTAGACCAAGCAGATGTAACAGTGCTGGAGGCAGAAGACCAGCTTGCCTACCATACCTCTGGGCGATCCACAGCGGTTTTTATCAAAGATTACAACAACCCCAAAATCCAGGCCTTGAACATCGCCAGTTTACCTTACCTGAGGGCGGAAAACGGTAGTTGTTTAAGCCCAAAAGGTATGATGCTCTTGGCAAAACCTGACGATCGTGCCGCCTTCGGCGATGAGGCGATTTAGTTTGGGCTTCAACCCATTTCCGTTTCTGAAGCGATAGAAAAAGTTCCCCGAATTAACCAGCGCACTCTGGGACATGCTACATACCGCTCGGATGTTTACGACATTGATACAGATAAATTGCTGCAGGATTTTTTACGTAAAGCACGCAATAAGGGCGCAAAGATTCATGTTTCTCACCCTGTCAATGCACTAAATTTTTGTGGCGGAAAATGGCAAGTCAAAACACAAAAAGGCGACTTTCAAGCCAATATTTTGATCAATGCCGCAGGGGCCTGGGCTGATCATATTGCAAAAATGGCATCAGTGCCGCACCAAAGTCTGATTGGGTTTAGACGTTCAATAGCAAAACTGCCCGTGCCCGAGAGCTATGATCCAACCTGTTAGCCCGTTATCGACGAAATTGACAAAGCATGGTATGCAAAACTAGGCGTGGGCCAGTTGATCGTTTCACCTGCAGATTAAGATCCATTGCCTGTACAAGATGCTTGGGCAGATGACATGAAACTAGCTGAGGGCTTAGCCCCGTTTCGCAACCATGATCACTCATCCCATAACGCGGCCCAGCGCAAACTAGGCAGGTTTACACACCTTCGCGTCAGATCGCGCCTTGGTGATCGGCTCCGGTCCAAAGCTTCCCAGTTTTTTCTAGCTTGCCGGTCAAGGGGGATATGAGTTTCAAACAACTGCGGCCGCAAGCCAATTGCTCGCGAATCTGGCGCTTGATCAGAGATCAGATTTGCCAAGGGACATTCAAAATCAGCTTAGTCCAAAACGGTTTCATCAAAGGGCGTAAAGCTTAGAACCTAGAAAATTTTATTGTAGATTCCCCTCACGAAGTGGGAAGATCAGCCATGGCTTTCCGTACGGCCTCAACACGCGCCTGATTCGACGGATGGGTACCCAAGAACTGGTCTCCTGGATCCAACATACGCATAAAAAAGGCAGCACCGCGCAAAGCATCATACCCCGCGATCGTAGAAATCCAAGTGCCCAACCGATCCGCTTCTAGCTCATGCGCTTTGGAAAGTTTACGCCCGCCCAAGCGCACGCCAAAGCGCTCTGCATTCCTGACCAAACGATCCGAGGCACCGACAAGCGATATTAGCCCACCAAACCTCTCGGCGCCGCTGCGAGCAATCTGATATTGATGATACAAATGCCTCTCAAGATGATGCGCCATCTCATGGCATAAAACAAAGGCCAATTCATCCTCATTGCGTGCACGCTCAATCAACCCCTGCATAAACACAATCAATGGCCGCCCATCAGATCTTATCGTTTGAAACGCATTCACCAAATTTGGCTTTTTCTTGTAAACAACCACTTTAAAATCACAGTTGAATTGGGGCCTATACCGCCGGCATAAATCTTCCCCCACCGGCTCGACCGCAGCAATCACAGAGGCAAATACCCACTTGGTAGAATAAAATTTGGCCCCATCTCCTGTGACCCATTCGATGTTTCTACTGATGCGCAGTCAACATCTTTGATTGTGAAGGCACTTGCACAGGCAGAAAGCAGCAAAACGCATAGCAAACCCACCAGTTTCACCCCATCCAAAATCAAATCCCCCCTTTTATTAGAAATAAACTGACCGCTGCGAATTGCATTACAGTGCAAGCCGTTTACACTGATCCTATGTTTACAATTGAACACGATTTCGATGCGGCTGTCATCACTTTGGTTGACGAAGGACAAACGCCCCTCCAAGAGGATGTGATCGTCAATAACTTTGCGGAATGTATTACGTTAAAGTAATATGATCCTAGAACCGACCGACTTCAAAAAATCACGCTTTCGATCACACAAATGCGCGATCTTGCCGCGGCAATTTCGTTGCCAGAAAGGGCTTATTCTCGGGTTCATCATCAGAAATAACGCAATTGTGCTTTTAGATGGCCACTTCTGCAAGTTTAATCGATAAGCTTTTTACGATTGCATAACAGGCAAGATCGGGCTGCAAGCACAGGAACTTTGCAGAACGTTCTGTGGTGCGCGCAAACAATCGATCATGGCCAAGCTTTAATTCAACAATCATTCCAGGCCCATCCCCAGAGCGCAAAAATCATGATATGACAGGACAAGATATTCAACGCCAAAATATGTTCTGGCTTTTGCATTGAAATCATCACGTCTTGTGCCAAGATCCGTACCCGCGCGCGACTGCCCAACGGCGCTTCTATTCGAGGCAAAAAAAGCTGGCCGGCTGAGAGGTATTCAAGGTGCTCAACCCATCCTCTGACTGCGCCGTTAAACGCGCAAACACGCTGGCACCCGCTACTGCCGACCCCAATTGTGGCACCAAGCTCGGATCAAACAAAACATCAGAGGCAGGCCCGCAGGCAACCAGCTTGTCCGCATCCATCACCACAATATCGGTTGCCAAGCGGGCAAGTTCGGGCACCGAATGGATGACATAAAGCATCGGCAAGCGCAATTCATCGCGCAACCGTTCAAGATAACTTAAAATTTTCAACTTACGCGCCCCATCTAAGACGGCCAATGGTTCATCCAGCAGCGGCAAATCAGGGTTTGATAACAAAGCATAAGCAATCGCGACCCGCTGTTTTTCTCCGCCAGATAACGTATCCAGACGCCGGTCTAGCGATTTTTCAAAGCCCAAAATCTCAACAATTAAATTTGCATCTATTTCAAAAGAACGCGCCGGGCGGCACCCATAATTCAAATTGCGCTGCAGGCTCATATGAGGAAATAATAAAGGTTCTTGAAAAAGATAGCCGATGCCGCGCTGATACACGAGAATGTTTAAGCCCCGCGCAGCATCAAAAACTGTTCGTCCGGCGATTTCGATGCGCCCTGTCTTCGGAGCAATCAAACCCACAACTAAATTTACAAGCATGGTTTTGCCCGCACCCAAGCGACCGAATAAAGCGCTAACCCCTTTAGGGAACTAAAATTTAAGCGCAAGGTTAAAGTCGTCGACGGTATGATTGAGATCCAAAAAAAGCGTCATTGACCCGCACAACGCGCCGCGCCATCCACTCGGACAGCGCCAGCGCAAGAGCAGAGATAAAACAGACAGGATCAAAAGCCGAACCGCGGATGCATTCCCCCCTGGAACCTGTAAAAAAGCGTAAATCGCCGCGGGCAGCTTTTGTGTCTGGCCCGGTATATTTGCCACAAAGGTGATTGTTAACCCAAATTCTCCCATCGCTTTGACGAAGGCCAAAACCACTCCCGCCACTAAGCCTGGCGCCATCAAGGGCACCGTAATAATCAGGAACACCCGGATCGGTCCGGCACCAAGCGTGGTAGTGGCCTGTGCTAATTTGGAGTCTACCGCCTCGATAGCCAAACGGATCGCGCTCACTATAAGCGGAAACGCCATGACCGTAGCCGCCAGCACAACGCCCGTTCAACGAAATGCCTAAACGATACCAAAAGTATCATTTAGAGCGCGTCCCACAGGGGCCGTCTGCCCAAAGATAAGCAGCAACACATAGCCGGTGACAACCAGCGGTAGAATCAATGGCAGGTGAACGCAAATATTCAGCACCTGGCGGCCCCAAAATTGCCAGCCTGCCAAAGCATATGCCACCAAAACAGCCAGGGGCAGGCTGAGCAAACTGACCCAGAACGCAACCATGAGCGAGAGCTGCAAGGCCTACCATTCTACAGGAGCTAACTCAAACAAAGGCATGCCACTTGTTTTGAATAAATCAAAAATACCATCCTTTCTATTTTTTCACACTCAGGGCAAAAGGCAAGCCCGGTCAAACCCTCATCGAGCGTGCCTGTTTTCAGCTCAGAACCGTTTTATCAGATCATTACCCCTATCAGCTATGCGCATAACGATAGCGGATACCGCCAAAAATAGCGCCAATAAAAGATATTTGCGGGTAGACGAAATCGCGTTATCCGCTGCAATCATTCAGCGTTGGGCTCAAATAAAAAGAGGGCTTGCGGCAAACCGAAAAACCTCTTAAAAGTCTTTCTAATAGCGGTGAATTGGTTTCCAATGCTCCATCGGAAGTTCGTACGGGCCGCAGGCCCGTTTTTTTATGTTTAGGTCCATGATCAACGATTTGATAGCAAAAACTGCAATTGACCAACGTTTGGCTGAAATCATCACACCGGTGATTGAAGATCTGGGCTTTGAATTGGTGCGCGTGCGTTTGATGAGCGGCAAAGAAACCACTTTGCAGGTGATGGCAGATAACGCAGATGGCGGCATTGATGTGGATAATTTGACCGAAATTTCAACGGCGATTAGCGCAGTTTTGGATGTGGAAGACCCGATCGTTGATATGTATACGCTGGAAGTGTCGAGCCCGGGCGTTGACCGCCCATTGACCAGGCTAAAAGATTTCGAGCTGTTCGAAGGCTATGAAGCAAAAATTGAGACCCATGATTTGATCGATGGTCGGCGGCGCTTTAAGGGCGTTCTGACCGGTATTGAGGGCGATGATGTGCTGATTAATATCGAAGAAGGCACGATTGGGCTAAATTTTGAATGGATGTCTGACGCAAAACTGGTCTTAACGGATGAGTTGATCAAAGAAATGCTGCGCCAACGCAAAGCCGCTGGCGCATTACGTGAAGATAAATTTGACGATATCGAAACCGAAGGGTCGCAGGAGGACTAACAATGGCTATAACCTCTGCAAATCAGCTTGAGCTGTTGCAAACCGCCGAAGCCGTGGCACGTGAAAAAATGATCGATCCCACCCTAGTGATAGAGGCCATGGAAGAAAGTTTAGCGCGGGCTGCCAAGTCTCGTTATGGCAGCGAAATGGATATTCGCGTTGCCATCGACCGCAAAACCGGCCGCGCAAAATTTACCCGTGTGCGTACGGTTGTGGAAGAAGCCGAGCTTGAAAATTATCAGGCGGAAATGACGGTGGATCAAGGTAAGCAGTATCTTGAAAACCCAAGCGTTGGTGATCAATTTATCGAAGAAATTCCTCCGGTGGATATGGGGCGAATTGCTGCGCAATCAGCCAAACAAGTAATTCTTCAAAAAGTACGCGAGGCAGAGCGGGACAGACAATTCGAAGAATTCCAAGATCGCGCCGGAACCATTATCAACGGCCAAGTGAAACGTGAGGAATACGGCAATGTGATCGTTGACGTCGGTCGTGGCGAAGCTGTTTTGCGGCGCAATGACAAGATTGGCCGCGAAAGCTACCGCCCCAATGATCGGATACGCTGCTACATTAAAGAGGTGCGTCGCGAAAGCCGCGGTCCGCAAATTTTCTTAAGTCGCACAGATCCGCAATTCATGGCCGAATTGTTCAAGATGGAAGTGCCAGAAGTTTATGAAGGCATTATCGAAATTAAAGCTGTGGCGCGTGATCCGGGATCACGCGCCAAAATAGCAGTGCTTAGCAATGATGGATCTATTGATCCGGTTGGCGCCTGCGTCGGGATGCGCGGCAGCCGCGTTCAAGCCGTCGTGAATGAACTTCAGGGCGAAAAAATCGATATTATCCCATGGAATGAAGACCAACCCACCTTCTTGGTGAACGCGCTGCAACCGGCCGAGGTCAGCAAAGTTGTACTTGATGAAGAAGCAGAACGCATCGAAGTGATTGTGCCAGAAGAGCAGCTGAGTTTGGCGATTGGCCGCCGCGGCCAAAACGTGCGCTTGGCAAGCCAGCTGACCAATCTTAATATTGATATCATGACGGAAAAAGAAGAAAGCGCTCGCCGTCAGAAAGAGTTTGAAGAACGCACGCAGCTGTTCATGAAAACACTTGATCTGGATGAATTCTTCGCGCAGCTCTTGGTATCAGAAGGCTTCACCTCGCTTGAAGAAGTAGCCTATGTCGAAGTTGACGAATTGCTGGTGATCGACGGCGTTGACGAAGATACCGCAAAAGAGCTACAGGCGCGCGCGCAGGAATATCTTGAAGAAGCGGCGCGCAAAGCGCTCGAGCGGGCCCGCGAATTGGGCGTGGAAGACAGCCTTATCTCTTTTGAGGGTTTGACGCCTAAAATGATCGAAGCACTGGCCAAAGATGGCATCAAAACTTTGGAAGATTTTGCCACTTGCGCAGATTGGGAATTGGCCGGCGGCTGGACAACCGTTAATGGCGAACGGGTGAAAGACGATGGCTTACTGGAAGGTTTCGACGTTAGTTTGGAAGAGGCAAAAGACCTCGTGATGACCGCACGGATCGTTCTGGGCTGGGTGGATCCGAACGACCTTATCACCGAAGGTTCAGATGAGGATGACGCCACCGAGACAGAAGAAGAGAGCTAAGCATCTGATTTATGTCGCGCAACCGATCATATAATACACCTGGCCCGGTCCAAGAGCGAAAATGCATCGCAATGGGCGCGACATGTCCAACGCATGAAATGCTGCGCTTTGTAGTCGGCCCCAATGGAAATCTGGTTGCCGATGTCTTGAGCAAGCTACCGGGGCGCGGCATCTGGGTGTCCAGCAATCAGCAAGCATTACAAAAAGCGGTGAAAAAACGCCTCTTTGCGCATAGTGCAAAACAACCTGTTCAAGTTTCTGAAACGCTTTTGCAGGATCTTGAGGCACAGCTATCGCGGCGGGTTGTTGATTTGTTAAGCTTGGCCCGCAAGTCAGGGCGCGCGATCGCCGGATATGAAAAGGTGAAAGACTGGCTCAGTAAAGAGCAAGCCAAAGTGCTGGTGCAATCCAGCGATGGATCAGAACGCGGCAAATCAAAACTGAGTACGCCTTACGGAGGACGCTTCATTGGCTGGCTGCGCTCAGATGAGCTAGGGATGGCATTTGGGCGACAGACTGTAATTCATTGCGCACTTGCGTCTAGCGGAATTACGCAACGTGTAGTAGAGGAAGCGCAACGGCTGAAAGGCCTGCGCATAACGGAGGGTGCAAAATCACCCCTCCAGAAGGAAAAGACAGCTAGATGAGCGATAGTGACGGCAAAAAAACTTTGGGCTTACGCGGCACGCCCCGTTCGGGAAACGTGAAACAAAGCTTTAGCCATGGCAGAACCAAAAATGTTCTGGTTGAAACCAAGCGCAAACGCGTGGTGGTGCCAAAGGCGGGTGTACCAGTGCAGCCGGGCACAAACCCTGCGAAGACACAATCCAGCAGTCGACCCGCGGGCATCTCAGACACGGAGATGGCGCGCCGCTTAAAAGCTGTGCAAGCCGCGAAAGCCCGCGAAGCCGAAGATACCGCAACCCGCGCCGCGGAAGAAGAGAACCGCCAAAAAGAACGCGAGCGCCGTCGCGCAGAGAAAGAGCGCGAGCAACGCGAAGCTGAAGAAATTACGCGCAAGAAATCTGAAGAAGAAACCCGTCTGCGCAAAGAACGCGAAGATTCCGCGAAGAAATCCGCCGCAAAAGCAAAACCAGCCGTGGCAGCGCCCGCAGCCAAGAGTGAAGGCGAGGTCAAACGCCCCACGTTGAAATCAGCCGCGCCGACCTCGCGCAAGAAAGAACGTGCCACCGAACAAGACCGGCGCAACAATAAAGGCCGTGATGATGGCCGACGCTCTGGTAAGCTTACCCTATCGCAAGCTTTAGAGGGCGAAAGAGGCCGGCAAAAATCAATGGCCGCGATGCGCCGCAAACAAGAGCGAGCGCGTCAAAAAGCCATGGGCACTAGCGCCGAGCGAGAAAAAATTGTGCGCGAAGTGCAGCTTCCCGAAGCGATCACAGTGTCTGAATTGGCCAACCGCATGGCGGAACGCTCGGCCGAAGTTGTAAAATCCCTGATGAAAATGGGTATGATGGTCACGCAAAACCAAACTATTGATGCGGACACGGCGGAACTGATCATTGAAGAATTCGGGCATAAAGTGGTTCGGGTGTCTGCCTCGGATGTTGAGGATGTGATCAACGAAATCGAGGATGATACAGAAACATTAAAACCGCGGCCGCCGGTGATTACGATCATGGGCCATGTCGATCATGGGAAAACATCGCTGCTGGACGCTATCCGCAAAACCAAAGTGGCGTCAGGAGAAGCGGGCGGTATCACGCAGCATATCGGGGCTTATCAAGTGTCAACTGATAGCGACGCGGTGCTAAGCTTCTTGGATACGCCCGGCCACGCAGCCTTTACGTCAATGCGCTCACGAGGGGCGCAGGTCACTGATATCGTGGTTCTGGTTGTGGCGGCAGATGATGCGGTCATGCCACAGACCATCGAGGCCATTAAACATGCGCAAGCGGCCAAAGTGCCCATGATTGTTGCGATCAACAAGATGGATAAACCTGATGCCACCCCAGATAAGGTGCGCACAGACTTACTTCAGCATGAAGTGATCGTCGAAAAAATGTCAGGCGAGGTTCAAGATGTTGAAGTCTCCGCGATCAGCGGGATGGGGCTGGATGATTTGCTGGAAGCCATCGCGCTGCAAGCCGAAATTCTAGAATTGACTGCCAATCCTAATCGCGCCGCGCAAGGCGCTGTGATTGAAGCGCAGCTGGATGTGGGCCGCGGCCCCGTTGCAACGGTTTTGGTGCAAAAAGGCACCTTGAACCAAGGCGATATTTTCGTCGTTGGTGAACAATGGGGAAAGGTGCGCGCCTTGATCAATGATAAGGGCGAGCGTATCAAAACCGCGGGCCCATCAGTGCCAGTTGAGGTGCTCGGCATCAACGGAACACCCGAAGCGGGTGATGTTCTAAACGTGGTAGAAACCGAAGCTCAAGCTCGTGAAATTGCAGATTACCGCGCCAATTTAGCCAAAGAAAAGCGCGCGGCAGCGAGGGCAGCCACTACCCTTGAACAGCTGATGACAAAAGCCAAAGAAGATGAAAACATCTCAGAACTGCCCGTTTTGGTTAAAGCCGATGTGCAAGGTTCTGCCGAAGCGATCGTTCAGGCGATGGATAAAATTGGCAATGAGGAAGTGCGCGTGCGCGTGCTACATTCGGGTGTTGGCGCGATCACCGAAAGCGATATTGGGCTTGCCGAAGCATCCGGTGCACCCGTGATCGGCTTTAACGTGCGAGCCAACGCACCTGCGCGCAATTCAGCCAATCAAAAAGGCGTTGAAATCCGTTATTACTCGGTGATTTATGATCTTGTTCATGATGTAAAAGCGGCGGCCAGCGGCTTGCTCAGCGCCGAAATCCGCGAAAACTTCATCGGCTATGCGCAGATCAAAGAAGTGTTTAAAGTTTCCGGGGTTGGTCGCGTTGCCGGCTGTCTGATCACCGAAGGTGTGGCGCGGCGCAGCTCCAGCGTGCGCCTGCTGCGCGACAATGTGGTGATTCATGAAGGCACGTTGAAAACGCTCAAGCGCTTCAAAGACGAAGTTCCAGAGGTTCAATCTGGTCAGGAATGCGGCATGGCATTTGAAAATTATGAAGATATTCGCGCCAATGACGTGATCGAAATCTTTGAGCATCAAGAGGTTGAGCAGGTTTTAAGCTAATTCGCGAACGCTGGAATCATGGCAAAAAGTCGCGCCCCGTGCTGGGGCGGTTTTTTGTGGAGACTCTTGAGCTTGGTATTTATCGAAGGTCAAGTGATGAGCGGGCTGTTATAACCAATCGCGTAAAATCGGAATCAGCGGTATGTCCGCCGCCGGCATTGGATAATCACGCAGCTCTTTAGCGTAAACCCACTTCAATTTCTGCCCCTCTTTGGGCACCACAATGCCCTGCCATTTTCGGCAAATAAACAAAGGCATGAGCAAGTGAAAATCATCATAGCTGTGGCTGGTAAAGGTCAGGGGTGCCAAACAACTATCCCAGATTTCTATGCCCAGCTCTTCTTTCAATTCACGCACAAGCGCCGCTTCAGGCGTTTCGCCCAGCTCAATCTTACCGCCAGGAAATTCCCATAACCCAGCCATGGCTTTGCCCGCAGGGCGCTGTGCAATCAGCACGAGCCCATCGGCATCAACCAGCGCAACCGCAGAAACCAAAATTGTTTTCACGAGCGATAATCCGCATTGATCGAAATATAATCATGGGTCAGATCACAGGTCCAAACGGTGGCCGCACCGCTGCCTATACCCAAGTCAACCGCGATCACTAATTCCGCGTTTTTCATATAGGCCGCGCCCCGTTCCTCGCTATAGCTGGCGTACACCAAGCCCTGCTCAACAACCAAAATATCGCCCAACCAAATCTTTATCAGATCACGCTCGGCAGCAGCGCCGGATTTTCCAAGAGCCATGACAATCCGTCCCCAATTGGGATCCTCACCCGCAAGCGCCGTTTTCACCAGAGGTGAGTTTGCGATCGCTTTGGCATGTTGCTTGGCATCCTTATCGCTGGCGGCGCCCGTCAGCCTTACTTCAACAAATTTACGCGCGCCTTCCCCATCACGGACTATCTGATGCGCAAGATCGCGCATCACTTGATGTAAGCCTTCCACGAAGGCCATATTCTGTGCAGACACGCAGTGCCCCGAGGCTCCGGTGGCTGCCAAAATTAACGTATCAGAGGTTGAGGTATCGCTGTCAACAGTGATGGCGTTAAACGTCACCTCATTTAACGCAGATAAAAGACCCTGCAACTCAGCCTGTTCAATCTGCGCATCGGTAAAAATATAGGCCAGCATTGTGGCCATATCCGGTGCGATCATGCCGGATCCCTTAGCAATACCAACAATATTGACCGGTCCAGACGCGGTTTCCACCTGCGCGCTTGCGCCCTTGGGATAGGTATCCGTGGTCATAATCGCTTGCGCGGCGATGGCGATGCCTTCTGCGTCAAGATCTGCAATCAATTCTGGCATCCGCATGGAAATTTTTTCATGCGGCAAAGGCTCACCAATCACGCCAGTCGAAGCGGTGAAAACCCGCGATTCCGACAGCTCAAGCTGGTCAGCGAGCGCCTTGATCAAAGCCTCAACCGAGGCCATACCACGATGGCCGGTAAAGGCGTTCGCATTGCCAGAATTCACCAAAACAGCAGCGCCCTCAGCCGCCGGTAGGCCCAACTTTTTTTGGCAATCCAACACCGCTGCAGAGCGGGTGGCCGATTTTGTAAACACGCCGGCGATGCTGGTGCCAGGCGTCAATTCTGCCAACATCACATCGGGGCGGTTTTGGTACTTAATACCGGTCGCCAAAGTGCTAAACCGCACCCCTGCCACATTGGGCAGCGAGGGAAACTGCGCTGGAGCCAAGGGAGACTTAGCCATATTTAGGCTCCTTTATCGCGATAATAATTCAAAATCTTTCACCGCGCCAGGATCGATTTGCAGATCTTCAATCAATTCTATATCAGCTTGGCTTCTCAAAACAGCCATCTCAGCCTCAACCGCAGCGCGGCGCAGATCCTCAACGATCATCTCACGCACATCCTCTAGAGCCGGGCTTTCCACGGCGCGCGTTTCATTCAAAAGAATAACATGCCATCCAAAATCTGTTTTCACAGGCTTTGACACTTCGCCCACTTCAAGTTCTATAACCGCCTGCTCAAACGGCGGCACCATCATGCCCTTGCCAAACCAGCCAAGGTCGCCCCCCCCCGGGCCCGATGGCCCAATCGAAAAGTCACGCGCCAAAGCCGCAAAATCTTCTCCGGCGTTCAACTTATCGATCAACTCAAGCACTGCTACTTCCGTTTCTACCAAAATATGCGCGGCTTTATATTCCAAGCCTTGATCGACACCCGAATAAGCTGCTTCATAAGCGTCTTGAACAGCACCATCACTAATCGGCTCTTCTGACCATTGTTCAATCATCCGCGCAGCCCGCATCAAACGGCGATCATTTTCAAGCGTTAACCTGATTTGCAAAGAATCAGGAGACGGACTTTTTTGCGACAGAATAGTCTGCTGCACCAATTGCTCTAAAATACTATCAAACAATTGGCGATCGGGCAAAGATTTATATTCATTCGGCAAGCTTTCCCGCACCAAGAACATATGCCCAAGCGTGATTACTTCACCATTCACGCGGGCGACAACCGTTTCAGCCGAAACCGCCTCTTGCGCCCAGGCGCCGCTGCCAAATGCGCAGCACATCGCTGCGAGCAGAACCAATTTATGAAAACCCATCGCCTTTTTCCTTCTATTTATAACCCGCCGCCTCTGGCTGGCGTTGACACTCACTATTGGGGCCCTTACATCGCTTATGGTGTTAAGTCTGCCTGCTTTACATCTATTCAGACTTGCCTATCAGAGCAAGGCCGACATGCAGATAGTTGCATGATTATTGATTGGAGAGAACATGTTAGGGTTCGGAAAACTGGCGAAAAAAGTATTCGGTTCCCCGAATGACCGTGTGATAAAATCAACCATGCCGGTGGTTGCAAAAATCAATGCCTTAGAGGCTGATTATCAGGCCCTCTCTGATGAGGCTATCATTGCCAAAACCCAAGAATTTAAAACCCGGCTAAACGGCGGCACAACATTGGATGAGTTGCTGCCCGAAGCGTTCGCCAATTGCCGAGAGGCCGCCAAGCGTACTTTGGGTTTGCGGGCGTTTAACGTGCAGTTGATGGGGGGAATTTTTCTGCATCAAGGCAATATTTCAGAAATGAAAACCGGTGAAGGCAAAACCTTGGTGGCCACATTTCCCGCCTATTTGAATGCGCTAACGGGCAAGGGCGTTCATGTTGTCACCGTGAATGACTATCTGGCCAAACGTGACAGCGAATGGATGTCAAACGTTTATGAGGCGCTGGGCCTTACCACGGGCGTGGTCTATTCCAATCAAGATGAGGGTGAAAAACAAAAAGCCTATGCCTGCGATATAACTTATGCCACGAATAATGAGCTAGGGTTCGATTATCTCCGCGATAATATGAAAACAGAACTCTCGCAAATGTACCAAAAACAACATCATTTTGCAATTGTGGATGAGGTTGATAGTATCCTGATCGATGAAGCCCGCACGCCCTTGATTATCTCGGGGCAAGCGCAGGACCGCTCAGACTTATATCAAGTCATCGACGCTGTGATCCCAGAGCTGACCGAAGAACATTACACGCTGGATGAAAAATCCAGAAACGCGAACTTCACCGATGAGGGCAATGATTTCTTAGAAAACCTATTGCGGCAAAAAGAGATCCTACCCAAAACCCAAAGCCTGTATGATCCAGAAAGCACAACACTCGTACATCACGTCAATCAAGGCCTGCGCGCGCACAAGCTTTTCACCCGCGATAAGGATTATATCGTGCGCAACAGTGGAGTTGTGTTAATCGATGAATTCACTGGGCGTATGATGGCGGGACGGCGCCTGTCAGACGGGTTACACCAAGCCCTCGAAGCCAAAGAAAATTGTACGATCCAGGCAGAAAACGTTACCTTGGCCAGCGTAACGTTTCAAAATTATTTCCGGCTTTATGATAAATTGGCAGGCATGACCGGTACCGCCAATACCGAAGCTGAAGAATTCATGGAAATCTATAAGCTGGGCGTCATGAAAGTGCCAACGAACCGCCTGATCGCGCGCATAGATGAAGATGACCGCGTGTACCGGACCGCAGATGAAAAATATACCGCGATCGTCGAAGAAATCCAAACAGCGCATGAGAAAGGTCAGCCAATTTTGGTTGGCACCACTTCGATTGAAAAATCTGAAGCCCTGTCTCAAATGCTGAAAAAAGCCAAGATCCAACATAATGTGTTGAATGCGCGTCAACATGAGCAAGAAGCGCAAATCGTCGGAGATGCCGGAAAATTTGGCGTGGTGACAATTGCCACTAATATGGCCGGTCGGGGAACCGACATTCAATTGGGCGGCAATGTTGAGATGAAAATGTTCACCGCCTTGGCCGAAACACCAGAGGCAAACCCAGAAGATTTGCGCCGGACGATTGAAGAAGAAACCAGCGCAGAAAAGCAGCGCGTTCTGGAGGCGGGCGGTTTATTCGTTTTGGCCACCGAGCGTCATGAAAGCCGGCGGATTGACAACCAATTGCGTGGCCGCTCGGGCCGCCAAGGCGACCCGGGCCGGTCTTCGTTTTTTCTCAGCCTTGATGATGACTTAATGCGGATCTTTGGTTCTAAACGCTTGGATAAAGTCTTGTCAAAATTCGGCATGGAAAAAGGCGAAGCCATTACCCATTCTTGGGTTAACAAATCTCTAGAACGCGCTCAGTCAAAGGTTGAGGGCCGCAATTTTGATGTACGAAAGCAATTGCTTAAATTCGATGATGTGATAAATGATCAGCGTCGCGAGATTTTCAAGCAACGCTTGGATATTTTGCAATCACAAGATTTGTCGGATGTCATTCAAGATATGCGTCATGATGTAATTGACGATCTTGTCACCACCTATATGCCACCAAAATCCTATGCCGAACAGTGGAAAAGCGAAACCTTACAGACAGCTGTTGCAGAACAACTGAATATGGATTTGCCGATCACAGATTGGGCAGACGAAGAAGGCGTGGATGACGAAAGCATTCGTGAGCGCCTTGAGGATGCTTCCGATAAAATGATGGCGGAAAAAGCCATCGCCTTTGGGCCCACAACGATACGACAAGTCGAAAAGCAGGTGCTTCTGCAAACGATTGACAGCAAATGGCGCGAGCATCTGATAACGCTTGAACATTTGCGCAGCGTAGTTGGCTTTCGCGGATATGCCCAACGCGATCCGTTAAATGAATATAAATCTGAGGCGTTTCAGTTGTTTGAAAGCATGTTAGCCAGCTTACGCACCGATGTTAGCAAACAATTGTCACTGGTGCGGCCGATGACAGAGGCCGAGCATCAGGCGATGATGCAGCAGATGGTTGCGCAACAAAAGCAAACCCAGGCAGAGATACAAACATCACAAACAGCCCCGGCAAAAAATGGGTTTGTTGGAGATGATCCCTCAACTTGGGGAAATCCAGGGCGAAATAATCCATGCACCTGCGGCTCGGGAAAGAAATTCAAACATTGCCACGGCCGTTTGGGTTAAGCGCAGATTTACCAACTAGATTTTACTTAGGGCGTTTGACATGACGCCAGCGGCAAAATAAGATTATATGATAATTGATGTTTCAATTGTGGATCCCTTAGCTCAACTGGATAGAGCAACTGCCTTCTAAGCAGTAGGTTGCAGGTTCGAATCCTGCAGGGATCGCCATTCTGGCAAAACAACTTATTAAAATTCCTTCGAGTTTAATCATCGAGGGATACCATCATATCACACGTTTCGTACGCATTATGCCGCTCAGGCATTTATTATTCCGCCGTGTGCCTAAACACGCAGTGAACGCCTATGGTCCATTCATAAGGCAAGTCTTGTCCAAATGCCCTAAAGAAGCGGAAGCTTATGCAAAACGTCTGGGTGATTTATTGGAGGACTCTTGGAGTAATACGATAGACATCATACCAATAGACGTAATTGCACTCGTCACGGGCTTTAAGCATGGCCAAGATTGTTCTCTGATTACGTGACTGGATATGTATCTCTGAGTGCAGTGCATCCTAAGCCGATCAAGATGGCTGTAGACCCGTTCACATCTCTCGCTGGTGATAGAGATGTCAGCCAGTACACACGAGAGGATGCCAAGCTATTTATCCATCATCTGGAAATGAAAGACAATAAGGCCGCCACGATTAGAAGACGTATCAACAACCTGTCTGCTGTCCTGAACTATGCCTATGCTGAGTTAGACTGAGATAAGTGTAATCCATTCTCAAGACTGTTCATCAAGGATAACATAGTCTCAGCCACAAACAGAAATCCACTCGAGGACAAAAGTTTTTCTGAAAGGTGTAATTCCAATTTATGCCACCAATAATTGATAGTTACGAAAGAAACTTGTTTGTTTTTTCTTGATCTCTGATCACTCTTTCAAGCGATACTTTTGAAATGCCTAAATCTTTTACTCTTAGAAAGAGCTCTTCTATTTTCTTTCTATCGCCCGCCTCATTTGTACTGAAGGCGTAAATTGCAAGCATTTCTGGGGCAATCTCTACAGCATCAATATGCGGCTCAACTAACGCACTGATTTTTTTCGTATTCTCCCTGCAAATAATACATTGAAATAAGACGTTTGGTTAAGTTCTAACCATTGTCATTAGGTTGCAATCGTACTGCGTTTTCGAAAAATTGTGTTCCCTCTTTCAAATCTCCACACTCAACCCAAATAGTTCCACTCACGATGAAGATATCTGCAGTAGCACTCAAGTCATATGCATTCTGTGCATATTCTTTTGATAAATTACAGTCCTTTGATCCTAATCTGAACTCCACTCAGGCTCTTAATATAAATGCTGTTACATCCTAATTTTCAGCGACATCTAGATTTGACAGGCGGATGATTTCGGCGCAGTTTTTTTCCAAGTCAGGCGCAAGCCCAACTGCTCTTTTTTAAAAAAGGTTCCAAGCCTTTATATTATATAATGCAGAGTTATCCGAACCCGTCTGTTCTTCTAATAGCTGAACAATGTCAGTGTGGTTTCTATATCCTTCGGGAGTAAACTTGAACCATTCTTTCCTAGAATTTCAAAATAGCGTCAGTCTTTCAGCAGTTCCGTATTTGGCCGCCCAGCTTTTAACTTCGCCACCTCCAACAGCATTAATTTGCAAGTGAGTCAAAATTTTATCACCAATGATACCCTGTACTTCAAATATTTTATTTGATGAGAAATCAACTTTATTCAGTTTTAAATCTGTTAGTTGCATCTGTATCCGTGATTGATCAGAAAACGTTTGAATTGATCCTCTTACAACATAATCAGCATTATATAATATAAAGGCTTGAAATCATGCTCTCCATAAATGCAGAGCTTAAATCACCTTCTGTCGCAGAACTCCCAAGATCGTCAAATGGATAGATTAGAATTACAGGCAGAGATGAAATTACTGCTTCGAAAGCTGTGTCTGTAGGCGTCTGTTTGCTTTTAGTGTGCGAGGCTGACATGTAATAAAAATAGAATACTGACGCAGATAGAAAAATACATATGAAGGCCATCAAAAGTTTAAGATATGGCGTATTACTCTTAATCTTTCTCTTTTGTGATTTATCCAATAGCAAATCATAGATATGGAACTCATTTTGCTTAACCTTTTGGGCATCCAGATCATGGAAGTCATACTTGGTCTTTCCTTTAACAAACTCATAAACGCTTTTTTAAAGCGTGATCCCACCTGTTTGCGCCAAAGCTTCTAGCCTTACAGCTGTATTTACTCCATCACCTAGGAGGTTTTCTTTCACTACATCACCTGAATTAATCCCAATGCAGAACTCTAAAATTACTAAGGTGTCCTCAGAATTGTTTCTATTTTTGACAGCATTTTGAAACTCTACTGCGCATTCAACTGCTGACACGGCACTTGAAAATTCCGCTAAGAACAAGTCACCACCCGTATTAAACAAACGGCCTTTATGCTTATCAAATAATGCAGTTAAGATTTTCTCGCAGGCACGAAGGCTTTTAATCGTGCTGCTCTCATCTACTTCCATATGTTTACTATACCTGACAACATCGGTAGCAAGAATGACTGCTATCTTACGTTCAATTTCTTCTTCAAACATAAAGCTCACCGTAGATGAAAGTTTCATGTTAAGCGTGCCGTTAGTTCTGCAATGTGTCTGTAAGAACGTAAGGAAATAATTCGTGCTGAGCCTTTTGAATATTTAACTCATCTAGAATTTGACCACATGGTATTTAGATCATACCACTGCGAATGCTCTTTGTCATTTATGGATACTTCTTCTATTCTGGGTGTTCCATCCTCTTCGAATAACGCAATGTGCTCTACAACAACCTCATGCTTGACAGGAATGTCAGCCTGAAACTCATCATAGAGGACTCTCCTCATTGCTTCTTCTAAGTCTTCTGCAAAATCTCCTCGCAT
>JACLAD010010855.1_pt1 | contig 26023 bp, 21 predicted proteins | sample 8027901 | NCBI WGS metagenome assembly JACLAD01 (sample SAMN15725071, study PRJNA655200) | protist metagenome | isolation source: fluorescence activated cell sorting (FACS) single amplified genomes of... | place: Spain: Blaines Bay Microbial Observatory, Mediterranean Sea | collected 2016-07-05 | reverse complement strand
ATTAAACGCGTCATTGGCGAGATTGTCTGCACGTGTACCTAGACTTGCTAAAGTCTGATCCATTTCGTCCGTCAACTCGTGCGTAACGGAGATGCGTACCCTCACCTCTCCTCCGAGAAATTGTTTTGTTGGAAAATGCGTGCCGTAGCCTTTGAAGATCGAGGACACGTCGTTGCTATTGATTTCGTCGCCAATTATGCATTGATGAAACATTACCTGCAACTTTTGCACCTCAAAAACATACAAAACACTGCATGGGAAAACTGCTAAGGTAAAATAAACGAATTAATGATGAATACTGTTTTTTCAAAATTAATCTGAACGTACCAAATCGGGATGAAGCTCCGTTTTGTCCTTGTCAATGAAAAACGTTTTTTTGACAGCTCTTTTGGCTCTTGCGTAATTATGTTGGACATAGCTTGCCGTGATGCGATTCTCAAAATCCCAATCGTTGCTAAAACCGTTGGACAACGCCTGAAGTCCATCAAGCGCCCAGAAATTTCTCGCCTCTGCCCCAGCTTGTCGTTTGAGGCCAGATTTAGCAGCCAAGACGTTTTCGATGGTAACTTGCTTGTCATTATGCTGCTGTTTTAAGTAAATCTTTGACTGCCCTGTAAGCTCGGGAGCTGTGCAATCGCCATTCAAATATTTCTCAGCTGGCGAAGACAACTGCATCATATCATTCGGGGTTTCTTGAAATGTTTGCGTGGAAAAAGTGTCTCGGCTGATGACCACTCCTTTTTGAATGTTTTTCTTTTGAATCAATTCTTCCCAGCTTAACTCAGGACCAGATATCTTGTCGACATCTCCTTCAAACACATTTGACTCGCTGCGTTGAATAGACCGATAGAGCAGAGCAACGAACTCAGATGAAGTAATGTCAGCACCATCAGATAACGTGAATTGCCGTCGCTGCTCAAGTTTTCTCATCGTCTCTTTTAGCTCTTCATGGGTTTTTTTGAGCGTGCAAATGTGTCCTAATTCTTCGATGCAACGGCGAGCCTCTTCTTTGATGGGTGTGAGTTTTTCATTGATGAATTCCAAATTATTTGATGTAATATCAAGGCGTTGAACTAGCTCCTCATCCGTCTTGTCTTGGTTTTTGTCGTTCCTTAACTTCCTTTTCAGGGCTAGGGCAAGGACGATCTTGTTTAATTCTTGATTTCCTGGGATGATTTCAACTGCATTGCCAGCACTGCAACCTCGTAGCTGATCCTTCGTGTAATTGACAGCAACGTTATCGATGTTGATATCCTTCAACGTGTCTGCATTTTTCCCAATGTCTTGGTTTTTGAACATACGCGAGAGGTTTGCCAGCGCTCTCCGCACGTCCCCCGCCAACTGAGACATGGAACTCTCACTTTTCCAAGCAACGATGATTTCCATGTCCAAAGGGTCCTTGTCAATGTGATTGCGGATACAATTTCGTAGGGCGTTGTCATCATATAAAATCAGACCATCAGGATCCTTAAGCTGCAACGCGTCCAAATGCGGAGCAGAGCCCGTGACCTGTCCAACGAAGAAGGATCTGAACTTATCTGCCAAATGCGCCAACTCGACTGTGTCCTCGTGCCATTCGGGCGCCAACTCGGGAAAAACTGCCTGGTCGTCTTCCGCATCTTGTGCAGACTCGTCAATATATACTGGTCTGATGTTAACGGCAGCTGAGATGATTGAGACCGCCTTGTCGCCTTCATCCGAGAACAAGAACTGCTGGAAATTATGTCGATCATCGCTGCTGGGTTCATTTTTGAACTGGTGGTCGCCGAATTCAACATATATCCATTTATTAAAACGGTCGTCGTTTTTGATATGTGGTCTCTGCTGAAGCGCGGCCACGATCTGATCCAGACCGCCCTGTGGTCTGACGTTGATTTTGAACTGTAGAACATTCTTCCTGGAACCGGAAAGCAAAGACACCGTCACGGCAATTTCATCGGGAGCGGCTTCTTCCTCGGGGCTGCCGACCGCGCTTCCATTCATTCCTTGCCGATTTCCAGAACCACCGCCAGTGCCGCCGGAAGAACCGGAACCGCTGGAAGCATTCGGATCAATGTCGCTCTGCGACACAATACTTGATGTTGCGGCGCCTTGCTCTTCGAGAGTTGAAACTTCAACGTCATCATCCTGCTGAAAGTTCTCTGCTGCGATTGCGTCTCCGTCAATTTGTCCGCCCTACAACACAAACACAGAAACATTTACAACACGAAATTGATACAGAATATAACAAAAAGAAGTATTCATTCAAATTCTGATTGAAATCAAATTGCTTACCCCAGAACCGCCCCTTCCGCAAAGAGAATTGGCCAGATCATCCTGGGTCATCGGCTTGCCTGACACCGGATCAACGCCGCCGTCTGTCAGACCTGGGATACACAAACGTCCAGAGCTTGGTGGGCTCAAATTGCCTGTGTCCGAATTGGACACCAAACCCATGGTTGCAATGGCTCTTTCACTGTCCCCGACACCACTGAACGAATTCCGCTCCATATCAAACCTAATCAATTTAAAGATAATGATGAAAACGAAAGTCGAGTTGAATATTGAAGGGCATTTTATCTTTTCACAACTTACGTTCCGGCTGCAAAGCGTCCATCATTGAACAACAATACGCCCTCCCCGCGCCACTTACCGTTTTGCCAGTAACCGATGTAAGCATGAGTATTCCCTTGGCTGTCTCCGAATTTGCACATGCCGACACTGCGCGCTTGATTTTGGAAATATGAGTGCGCCTTCAAATGCCAGAGCTGCTCCGTGGTACCTTCCTTAGCTTCTTTGATATTGTCATCATACACCTCGCCAGGAGCTAAAAACTTCGTTACGGGTCCTACGTATGAATCATTAGGACCACGGCAGCCCAACACACCACCTGTCTGTTCGACATACATTAATTGACCGTTGTTGATGTGCCGCTCGTACTGCTTACATCTCGGATTGTTATCCCCCGCATCATTGGAATGCCACATTGCCATTGCTGTTGACGAAGTTTTCCACAAAGGCGCATTGCTCAGTTTGTCGAAATCCTTTCTAAACATATCTCCGTCGTCACGCGCGTACATTTGCTTCATGGCGGTCACTGGCACCAGCCCGTTCATTGGATTTCCGAGCTTATCATGCGTCTCACACCTTTTTTTAGCTCCCGTGCCGGGATTGGTTTCCCAATGACCAACAGGACAGATACAGTTGACCTCCAGCTTCGTTGCCCCGGACTTGCCGCCGCCTGTTTTGATGATGCAGATACCCTCTCCGCACTGCCCAGAGCCAGGAAACTCGGACGATTCCTTCATACCGACGCACTGCTTGATAGCTTCTGTCAGTCCCTGTTGAATATCCCGCATGGCGCCAAAGGCAGTTTCCACCTTTTTCTGTGATTCCTTCAGGACGCGGTCGAACTCGTTCGGGTTGTTACCTCCGAGAGTATCGTAAGCTTTCAAAACCTCTCCTAATTCAGCACGATGTTGTTCGTACTCAGCAAACACCAACGGATCAACTTTGTACTTCGGGTCATAAACTGACTCTCCAGAGAGGTTCTGCTGAAATTTCGTTTCCTCTTCCTTATTTGCGAACTCGTGTAACCCTGAGAAAGATCGGACCCAACGAACTTCCATTGCCATTTTCAATCTTTGTAAAGCAGTCGCGCGCGCGCCCTCTTTGACGAAGATTAAATCCTCTGGTTTCACGATATTCCAAACACCAACATAATTTCTCCTTGCAAGGACGGCCCAATTATCTCTATATTTGGCTATTTCATGGAAATATGTCGGATCTATAGATTTATATTCATTGAACCTCTTGCCCGCGATCAACGTTCGATGGGTGTCCGCCGACATGTTTTCAAGGATTCCCTCTTTTTCTTCTCTATCACTGTTTGACCGTGTTTTGTCGCTGGCATATCCGCCACCGGCGCTCACGCTGACCTTCTTGACATCAGCCTCTACTTGACCAGTCGCAGAGAGCCCTGAATGATATCCGGACATTGCAGCCATCATCGACTTCTTATGCTCTGTGTGCATGTGTATTGATGTCACATGAGAGGAATACATACCCATCGCAGATTCTAACGCAAGATGAGAACCAAACTCGGTGAAAAAATCGTCAATGGCTTCATTCTGTGCGGATGGCTCTGCTTGAATCAGGTCATTAATTGCTTGTTTTGCCCTGTATGTAATTTGCACTTTATCCTGCGGCACACTGAAGATGGTGCCTGCCTTGAACAAAATGTTCTCTTCAAATCTCGTTTGTGTTTCCTTCTTGTAACACTCCGCAACTTCATGCTGGTGCACGGACGCGGATGATAATGACAGCGCACCGGCAACGGCGCCAAGGCCCGTGACCCCCAGCGCACCAGAAAACATACCTGATTTGGTTTCTTTGTTGAAACTCGTTGCCGCGCTTGCGGACATAGACATGCAATAGTGATTGCTGACATGACTCTCGACGCCGGTAGGGAAATTCCATGATGCATCGAAATTATTCTTGAAATATTTGTCCAGCTTGTCATAATCGGCAATACGCGAGGTTGCCGTTCCGGACTGTCTGGGGAAGGCAGACCTTACTGGGTTCGCTTTTTGTTCAGGCTGGCCAATGCGGAGTTGGTGGCCGTACGTCAACCCCCAATCTTGGCGGACTAGAGTTTGCAAATCTTTGTTAGACTGAATGTCGTCATCGTTGATGCTTGTATCCTGTGGGCGGTTCTGCATCCTTTCAGCCATGGCCCCCAAATCTGCCCTGTCCGCCTCGATCCTGACATTGGCGATGTTTTCGCCGGTGCTTTGATGGGCACGATCAGCGGCTGCCATGGCCTGCTCTCCGGCGTGCTCGTTCAACGCCGCAAGAGCTTCCGCGTGTTCTTTTACTTTTTCCTGTGCTATCTTCATATGGTCGCGCGTCGGCGGCGCGGCAACGGGTTTTTCGCTTTCCCCATCCATCTTGTCATCAATATCCTTGGCCTCCTCTGCCCGCATGTGCTCGTTTTCCTCGGTAGCTTCTTCTTTGAGGTCGTTGTCTTCACCTAGCGCCTCGTCTAATTCTGAGGGTTCCGCATTTCTCAACGCTTTGTCGTCCTTGAAAGGCTCCATGGCTTCCGCCTTCTCCTCGATGTTCTTCGCGTCGCTGTCATCCGGATTCAACGACCGCAACATGGACTGCCGGACCTTGTCTCCAAAATTTGATATGAAACTATCCTTTTTGAAACCAAAATCAGACTTCAATGGGATCGGACTTGCATCTGAATCGCTCTCCGAACTAGACGCTTTTTTGTCGAGCCATTTTGTTACGTCGGAGACTAATTTTGGTCCAAAATCTGTAAATTTGCTCGGGTCCATCAAAGAATTAAAAGACGCGTCTTTTGACAACCCAAGCGCCTTTTTGAAAAAACCTTTGGTCTGGTCTTTTAGCTGAAGAAGATTGAGACCATGATTGGTTTGCCCTTTTTCTGCACCTGGAGGATTTACTACTGCATTGATCACACGGTCTTTCATTTTCCCAAATGCATGGGCAAGCTCTGATTTATTGTCGACCGCAGCTTCCAATGGAATATTAAATGACGGAATGATGTCCAGATCAATTTGCTTGCTCTTATGTTTCGCTGCATCGATCAATAATTTGCTCCAGCTCTGTTGAGACAAAACAGATGCATCATTTTTCTTGTAAATTCCAAGCACTTCGTCAATTGCACCATTTGCTCCCTCGATCCAAGACGCCAATTCGGGATGACCTTTCAAGTGCCCCTCCAACCAGTCCTTGTTGAACTTCTTTTTGTACTGTCCATCCTTCGTGTTGATATCACCGAGAGGAATCTCAATTGTTTTCTTCGGCGAAGATTTTCCGAGAACTTTACAAGCCACTTTCAGTACGGCTCCTGACCAAATGGGATCTTTTTCCTGTGTTTTCCCTCCCTGTTGTCCAACGCGCACACCGACCCCCTCATCATCATCGACATCCGAATCCATCTGCAACATGCCAGTGCCTGGAATCAAAACAAAATTATAAAAAATCAAAACATGATGACGTCAATGATTAATATAGGAGATACCATAGTCACGAAACTCATCTGTTGATACTCCATGAATTCCGACAATAATCAAATATGCCAATAGAATCGAAAAAATCCGCATCTTGAAATGCACTCCCAAAACCAATGTTTCGTTTTCAAATCGTTGACTTAACTTCGCACCACCGACCAGTTTCGGCAGCGGCAATCAATCCGCTTGATCAGATCATTCAATTGAAAAAAGATTGATATTTAAATACAACGATACCGGTGAAAATGCAGAAGAATAACATTATGTGTTTCAATATAATAATATTGCGTTGAACGAAGATTGCCGCACAAAAATCATAAAGATTCATACTTTGGCTCATATCACAAACGAAAATCATTAAAATGTTCGTCGAACTCGTGTATATTTGTTGGTGCACAAGGCCACTTCAGGAATCACATCAATTCGAAACGAAGCCAATCATCCAGCCCAACCGTGAAAAATGGTAAATCCGTATCGCAGAAACACAACAAATAATCGAAGCACACTTTGATACCTGTGACATAAGCATGTAATGCACAGAATGTATCGAATTATTTCATGCAATATATCTATCTACCAACGAAACCCAAACAAACGTGACATGCAGGCATCAAAATCAAAACGATGCAAACAGGCGCATAGTTGGACACAAGAAATGTCACGAACTCGACCACAAACTTCTGCTAAAATCATATCGTCTACTAATCAATCCAAAAATACGCACAACAGCCCACCAGTTTGAAATGTATTCTCTGGCGCGGACCAAAAAAAGCGAAAGCTACATACAAAACAGAAACACAACTGTCCCAATGATAAAAACGTGTAAGGTATGATATTATCAATCAATTAGGCGATTCAATTACACGACGATGGACCATCTTAATCCATTGTAGAAATTATGTTTGTAGTCGACTCTTGGCACGTCAATTAAATTAGAATGGATAGAAACTGGTCAAGCAGATCCAGAGTCAGGACGTGTGTCAGTGTCTTCCTGGGCCTGCTCTTTCTGCAATGCTTTCTTTTGCTTGGCAAGCAAAGAATCTAATACTGGGTCATCCGGTACCAAACTGCCTGGGGGGAGTGAGAAATCAGTATTTTTGATATCGATAGCGTGAAGTGTCTCTGCGGATTCATCAAGCTCATGATCATACGCGCTGCAAGCTTCAATACTGGCCCTGCGCTGCAGCGGCAAGCAATTCCACATAGTTCTGCCAGACTCCCACTGCACCGCAGCGAATAATACCAATTTCTTATTTGATGCATATATCAGCGCTTGTAATTCGTCATCGGATACGATTAACCTTTTATTTGTATCCATCAATTGCAATGCTTCGAATTGAGAACTTACTCCAATATGCGCATTCACAAAGGCAAGTTCAACTTCCGGTCGCAATTGCTCAAGACCAACATTGCGAGGGACAAAAAATCCATTGAATTCGTGAAAAAGTTTCAAATCACGGAATCCACAGGCCTTGTCGAAAAAGCGAACTTGGATGTGAACGGTGGCGGACTTGACGGTCACCCTTTCTCCGCGTTGCGTCTTGAAATACCAATTAAATCCGTCCTCATAATCTTCATCCGCGTTTTGACCATGCGGGACGTACATACCACAGAACTCAATATCAAAATGCTTGAATTGTTTGTCATTGTCTTGGCCCATGCGAACCCGCAATTTGCGGATGAAAGCGTCGACACCAGCGTTCAAATCGACGAATAAACGGAATTCTCCGATTTTTTCACCAGATGCATCTTCCTTGATAACCAGGATATTTCTAAACCTGTCATCACGAGGTTCACCACCCGGCAAAACTTAAGCGCGGGGAATGGAATCGCCGTTGGGCGGCAGATTATCCGCACTTCCATCATTGACAGCTGCAGAAGAAAGACCGAAAGCTGGACTGAACCAACCTAAAAGCGTAGCCAACCGCATTACGAGTGATACACAATTGAATTATATGATCCTTTGTCAATTTTCCACAGTATATAATTTCTGAGATGTTATTTCAAGGGTGAAAAGACCGGCGACAAAAACGTAGATTTGATAAATATCTAAATTCGTCTGCAATGATGATCAAAGGGTGTGCAAGATCACTTCAGGAATCAAAACAATTCGAAATGAAACCTATCAACCAACCCAATAATCAAAAAGCTACATACTAATCGATACTAAAACACTAGGTCGCGGTTGGACTCATTCCAAAACTTTGCATATGCAAGCGAAAACGATGTCACGAACTGGACTCCATACAACTTCTAAAACATTTTGGTGAAACATCCTAGAGACGCAGAATAGTCCACCAACTGGAAATACCTTTCTGGCGCGGACCAAAACATGCAATTTCATGGGCAGACAAAGCACAGGCAGCCGACATCAAAGACAAACGAATAAATCAAAATTCCAGAAATTCTAAGATTGATGGTCAACCAACCTTTTTGAAAAAAACTCTAATTAATTCGAATGCATGGGTTGATCACAACCAATTGATCAGTGAATATCACCGTTTTGATTCAAGCAAACCTTGGCAACATTTTGGCAACGAATGCTGTTACTCCTGGATGGGTGCACGGAATTCCCTGCCCTGTTCATCAACGATCACGTAATACAATTTAGTACCCTCTGAAACTTTGTGAAGCTGAGGACCCGGTCGAGTAGCGTGTTGTTGACCGGGAGGGATTAAATGCTGGTCGTGCGTCTGCGCGGGACGCGCGGGTGCAACAGGCATATGTCCGCTTGCTGGCGCATCTTGCTGTTGAGCTGGGGGGATGAATTGCTCAGCGTTTGATTGGTTTTCAACATCACCTTCATCAGAAGAACGAGAGCGGCAGCACAATAAACGACATGGGCCATATCCACAACACACCGCAGCCCATCCGCACCACATACCGGCCAATACACTTTTCGGAGTATCAACGGCATTCGCCAACCCTGTCTGACGAAAGATGCCCGCACGGCAACATCCACGCCAGAAGAAATTCACAATAGCGGTCCAGAGAGCAGCAAGCAAATGTATGATCCCTCCACAGCAACCAGATACACAGCCCGCGATTCCTTTACAGCAACCCGCGCAACCACTACAAATTGAATCCATACACGAACCACAACACTCAGCTCCACCAGAAAGACAGGAGCACAACATCTCGCCTAGCCCCTGACAACATGATCCCAAGCACGAGCAACAACCCACGCATAACTCGCCGGACACTGTGCAACACGCTGGAAGACACATCATCACCATTGGGAGCAAAATGCAGAACGGGATGCATAAAAGTGGCACCCAGGTCATCCAGAAGACCAGAACATCGCTCTTCGTCACGATCTTTGGGTCAATATACAGTTCGTGAGCTGCACACAAAATTACAAAATATAATGGGTGAAATACTCTGATAATATTTTTGAATTCGGTCAAAAAATATAATTTAATATTGGAAACAGATGTGAAAAATAATACCGATGACACTGAACAGCGCAAATTCAGTGTAGAACATCAACTGCGGGATCCAGAGAAGTGGGGATCTGCAATCATAACACATTAAAATGTTCTCAACATCCGAACTCTGACCCTCCGAACCGCACCCAAATTGTTGAAGAAAATAGATGACAAAACACGCCGCAATCGCCTCAGCTATAAGGACGCATATCGACAACGCGGGCATTCCGCTGTCATGTCCGTCATATAGAATATCAGAATTGTGGGAATACATGTAAATCACATGAATCAGGTAAAGAATATGGCTGGGAGTCGAAAAACACCATGAGAAAACAATCCCACATTCTTTGGCATGGCGGAGTTCGCCCTGTACAAACGAAGATTGCAAATCATCAACCTCTTCTGCATCGGTCGCTTCAACGACCTTCGGTTTAATCAAATTGTTATCTCCACACTCCGTGGTGTTAGAATACGGCTTCAATACAAGGCCACTGCTCGCAGCCGCATGAAATGAAGCAAGAAGAAGAATTCGCATGACGATAATGTCCTTTATCCTCCACAAATGATAATTTCTTGATACCAAACCGTACAATCCATGAAAAATGAAAACATAATTGAAATATCTCAACGCCGTGCGCACCGTAAGCAACTGATTCGATCTCATATGAAGATACCAAGATTGCAATGGAGTACGCACTTCAACGTGAACAATCTTGACTACATATATCTATTCCGTTTCTTATCTGAGGTCCGAACTGTTTGGATCAACCTATGACATGAGACAATCAGATTCAGCATTGAAAAAATTGGTAGGATCATGATCAGCCAAATTTGTCGATAAATTGGCAGAATCAATTAAATTGAGTAGGTTGATCAGACCCCATTGGTAACTATCTGCTGTCTCAATTAATTTGTCAAACGTTTTGAACTTTTTAATTATTGGAGATGATTTGATACGCCTGATGATCAGCGTGGATTTGTACTTGAAGGGTCCAACCAGACGTACCAATTGCCGTCCTCACCCTGGACCGCCGGCAATCGCACCAGGCCGGGCTGAACCATGCCACCACCAGCAGAAGAGCGGGGCGGAGGCGCGGAAGCGGCAGCAACATCATCGGCTTTCGACACAGAGGCATAGGGAGGTGGTAACGAATTCGTTGCCGCGGACGCTTGAAAATCATGCTGTTGTCCCGGCGGCATCAAAAGCTGGCCAGGCGGAATCGCGGGATGTGCGGGCGCGATCGGCTGATTGTAAACGACATTTCCACTTGCCGGCAAGTCTTGCTGTTGAGCTGGAGGGATCAGATGCTCACCATTCGATTGATTTTCAACATCACCGTGGTCACCACTTTGTTCAGAAGGAGAAGAGCGACAGCACAACAAACGACATGGGCCATACCCACAACACACTGCAGCCCATCCACACCACATACCGGCCAATACACTTTTCGGAGTATCAACGGGATTCGCTAACCCTGTCTGTCGCAAGATGCCCGCACGGCAGCATCCACGCCAGAAGAAGTTCACAATAGCGGTCCAGAATGCAATAAGAACGTGCATGATCCCCCCGCAGCAAACAACGCAACAACCAGATACACAACCCGCAATACCTGCACAACAGTCCGCACAACCATCACAAATCGATGCCGTACATCTAGCAGCACAATCAACACAGGAACAGAGTATCTGGCCAGTGCACTTACAACATTCACCGAGACAAGAGCAGCAAGACTCACACATCTTTGGCAGGATATTGGTGCAACATTCCGGAATGCACATTATGAAGGGCGGGCATAGACAGGTGATCGGGAAAGCTAAAAGCGGAAAATAGGCGAACGGGATAAATAACAAGGGAGATAGGACGTCGCTCTTCGTAACAATTTTCGAGTCATGGTACAATCCGTTGGCTTCAAACAAAATATTATTGCCAAAATCGAAAATCGGACAATAGTTTTGAATTCAAACACTATCAATTATGGAATGGCATAATTGATGAAACTCGTTTTCACAATAAATGTACTATAATATCATTGAATTTCATTCCAAAAACAGTTTTATTTTTGAAATCTAAAATCATTTTTTGTTAAATCGAATGACGTAATACCAATGAAACAGAAGAGTGCGAACTCGCCTAAAACCAGCAGCTGCGGGAGCCAAAGAAGAGGGGACATCCAATCGTTACAACAATAAACGTTCATATGGTGATCATTTTCGGATGGGTCAACCAAATATGCAAAATTTAAAAAAATAATGCAAAACGCAACAATCGCTTCAGCCACCAACACGCAGATGGACAGAGCATGGGTTCCACTGTCATTTCCGTCCAACAACTCTGGAGAATCGTGGGCCCACATGAAGATCAAGAACGCTAGGTAAAGAATATGGCTCGGAATGGATGCACAACAGCTCCAAACCATTGCCTGCTGTTGGTAAATACCAATCCTGTCTTGTACAAAAGAAGATTCACGATCGTCGTCTGTTGCAACGTCAACAACCTCTATACTCCTCGATTTACTCAGACTGTCGTCAACACAATTCGTGTTCTGCAAATGGGGTGTCAATACTAGACCACTGCATGCTGCCGCATGAACAGAAGCTAGAAGAAGATATTTCATAGTAATTATTAATTTCAAACTAAAAACGAAGATTTCGTAGTACCAACTCGATAAATCAATGCAAATTGAAAACACGTATATAAGTCTCATCGGCCAATGTTCCGGAAGCAACTGAATTAATCTCGCATCAAGACATCAAGATTGCCATGGAATACGAAGTGCCATGTGACCGATGTTAAAATATTTGTGGCACTAAACAAAAACTAATGATACACCTACATACCATCTCCCGACTACCCGTTCAGTCTGCACAAAGAAATTAAATAGATTGTGAGGATTGGCGCGTTAATTGAGAGCTAATTAAATTCTCGTTTTTCAAATCAGCCGAACTTCCCGGACATATCCTTGATCCGATGAACGGCAGATTTTGATTAATTACCTAAAATATATTATTTAATTAATTTTTTTAATATTGTAACCTTTGTTGAAATCAACTCGTTGACCGAGACCCGCAGAACCAGCTGCGTATGATTATGTTTACTTACCCGCCGACACAATGGAAAATATTTACTTCATCCATGTCGGGATTTGTGCTTCCAGCGCTGGGGATGGTCCAACGGAATGGATTGGCGTCATCCAATGGAAGCACCTCAAGCAAGAAGAAAGTGTCACTGCTATGAACAGACACAAAGCCCTGTGTCCCATCCTCCAACTGAACAAAAACTCTCCCGTGTCCATCCACAACCACTGGACGAGACAACGCTTGTAATCTATCCCCGACATCAATGTTTCGCAGAATCTCGCTGGAAAGAGCAGCTTCTGCTGTCAAAGGCAAGGATACGCGACAACGATATTCTGGGTTAGCAAAGATGCCACTCACAAAAGTCTGCGGGCTCTCAGACTCCAAAATTTCTACAAGAAGTCGCACGGACCCACGTAGGCAAATGATATTGGATAAAAAAGCACCGAGATCTTCACTGATTGCTCGCTCGATTTCTTGCGGGGATTGCGGCAATTGACTACCTCGACCAACCGAGCTTTGCTCCGTTTGCTCGCATAAATTCACAAAATGCTCACGGCAATGCTGGAAAACTAATCGTAATGAAGTCGCGGCACACTCGTGGAGAATACGAGAAGAGATGAAATCAAACTCCTTTGCGGATAAATGCCCATCTCGCTTGGCGCCGTCTACGCACCGCTGCGCCCGCATCCTGCTCCAGCGCAACGTCCGGACATTAGCCGCTTGAATTTTCCGCAACATGCTGCACACTTGATTTCGCATGCGGATTCTAGCATCGGCCAGCAACTTTTTCGCAGCAGCGCTGTCGAGTGCCCCGCGTCGTCGTTCAACATTATCAACATTGCCTTTTTCAAGGCCATCCATCGCTACGACAAAATCCTGGACTTTCTTCTCTTTGACAAGCAACTGGTAATCGATATTTGCGAGAGCCGCGCACACCTGGACCAGACGATCCTCACGAGAATCCTGTATACTAATCTTCAGAGATATAACCTCTTTACGACGTGAGGATATGACTTCGAGAGCATCGTTGACCGAGCGTTTGTAGGAAGAAAGGATACTCGTATCCCCTTGCGCGTGGCAATGGGAAAACATCTGCTTGTTCTGCTCAGCTTGGTCTACAACGACTTGTACCTCCTGCAAATACTGCCCCATATTTTGACATTGCTTCTCTATGCTTTCGACTTCAGAATTGGAGCGGGGGCGGCAGCGGTGCAATCGACTGGCTTCCGCACGGAATAAATCAAAATTGTCGAACACGACAACGCCATCGGTGCCTACTTTGTTCAATAAAATATCCATTTCGTTTTCACACAAAACCATGTCATACACCTCTTGCAAATAGGCACGAATTCCATCTTTGCTCAAAACGCCTTTCTTTTCGACATCAAACTTTAGAAAACACGCCCTGGATTCGTCCTTCTGTTTTATCGCCAGCAAACGGGAATGAATCATTGACGAACGGTTGCCTTTTAACTCATTTGCCAGGTCTGCGATTAGTTCAGCGGCGGAACGATCACAATCAAAATCCAAATTATCCTTTGCAAATTTAATAACATCATCACTTTTCACACGCTTATTTAAAAACTGATCGTGGCAATGTGTAGAATTATTGTCCTCCCTGGCTCGCTTGCGGGATGGTGTGGAGCTGCTGCTGGTGGCCCGCGATGGCGTGTTGGAAAACAAATGACCGTCCTCTGCTGAAAGTTGCTCTAGGCTGTTTTGCCCTTCAAAAGGCATGATATTCATAGTTGGCACTGCTTGGTAATCCTGATACTGATGGCTGACGACATTTTGACCAACGAACATCTGGTAATTATTCATCATACTGCTGTTGTCGACCATGTTCATTGGCGGGTAATACATCATGTTCTGCATGGGGTGCTGAGACAAGAACTGTTGATTTTGCGGAAGCATGGAGTAATCCATCGCATTCGATGCTGTGCCTTGCTGCGTCGGCATTGCCATGTATTGCGCCACCGAAGGGGTAAACGAACCGTTGTTCATCATACTCGGCTGGCCTGACCTCAAAGGTTCGAAAAAAAGACATCAGAAGATTCAAAGACAAAAACATTTGAAAACGATAAAATGCAACGAAATACATGTGCGCCGAGAACGCGACAACTTACACATATCCCGACATCGGCGACGACACTTGCTGCCGCAGATCGTTCTGTCCAAAAATGAGAAAAAATTGAAACGTACGTCAATGTGATGCTATTCAACCTGCCCAAACCAACCAAAACTTGAACTTGAGCTCTTGGACTTGATAAACTTCTGACTTCTCAACCCAAAAATTTATGTTGTTATCGTGAATCTGATGTTTAATTAAAAAATAATGGATGCAGTATTAATCTTATAAATATGTTTGATCATATATCTAAAGTCTAGAAACACAAGCCAGATTTCGAATTACATGAACTCAATCAAGGCCCGACGTGCAACATACCATGCTACCAGGTCTCTCCCTACAAAATATTCAACTAATTACTTCAGATTCACCAGGCGCATGATCTTTATTAATTAGATTGTTTGAAACGATGGTTTCATGAATTAAATCAACCTTGAAAATTGAAAATAATATCCATTCAACCAATGGCATAGCAATGCTTCCAGGACTCATCACGCTTTAGATGGTACAATCCAGACTTTTCCATCCTCTGCTTGAACTACCCTCAAGGACGGATCCAATTGCACTGGACCGGGCTGAACCCTACAATCATCCACTGTTGTAGCGTAAACTGGTGCTGCTTCAGACGAATTGGCTCCGTCAAGCTGTGCGCCAGGAGCAACCAAATGCTCATCCCTGCCTTGATTCTCCAGGTCACTTTGATTGCGTCCTGAGATGCACCGACACATTGCGCGGCACGGTGCGCAATCGCCGCAAAACAATCCACACTGTGCACTCTTCGGCGCGTCGTCAGGAACGTAACGCTTGTTCTGGCAGATGCCAGCGCAGCAAAAACCTTTGTAGAAACAATTATAAACAGATCCGCCGACATACAAAAAAGCGTTGCCAATTGACTCGGTAGGATCTTCGACATCGGAGATGTGAATGGGGATAACCTGCTTGCAGCAAAATGGTTCAAGAATGGCAGCAAGAAATGCTATGCAAACGCAGGGTGCCAGTGAGATGGTAAAATATTCAAGAATGTGACCGTCGCTAAGCTGTAAATCCTTTGTCTTCAAAGATTGTTTATTTTGACCGTTGATAACGAATCCTCCATCGCTGAGCAATGACCAAAACATGATAATACCAAAAGCAAAAATTCCCCAGTAGGTCATTTGGATAACAAACTCCGCAACGCTGCGTCCGCATCCTCCCTCATGTTTGAAAAGACCACGGCAGTAAGAAATCAATACGCCCATTGCTGTAGTCCCCAGCCCAACAACACCACAGACACTTAGAACCTTGATCCCAGGTTCGTTGCCGTCGGCAATAAGTCCATGGTCGTACTTGGTACAAAAAGCAATGAACCAAATGATAAACAAGAGGGCAGGAACAGCTATGAAACCACGGTTGAGTTTGACAGCACTCGCATGTTTTTCATATGTATCCTGACACTCGTCGCGAAACTCTTGAAGAGCTGCTACATCGGTTTGGTAAGCAGATTGAACGAAAGCAACATCTGAAACCTACAAAAATTTTGGAAAAATACAAAATGCGCAAAAGATTAACACACATGATCAAGAAACATACCTCCGCTGCATTCCTAGTGTTCAAACAAATCGCTTGCACGACAGAGCCGCTACAGATAAATTTCCAAAACGACATCATCGGCAATGATGATTTATTCATTGGCTAGCTATCAATAGAGCTTGTGGCATAAATCAAATATACTGATTCGAAAGAAAAAAAATGATTCAATTTAAATATAATTAAATTATTTCAAAATGAAAAAAATAAATACAAAGCAAACCTGAAGCAACTGAAATAATCTCGTCATGAGACACCAGATTTGCCGCTGAATACAATCAAAAAAAATAAAATAAGTTTAAAAAAACTAAATTGAACTCGACCGCAATCAGTAATGATACCACAGTGCAACTGTTTCTACCACTGCGCTACCTCTTCTTTCTGACGCCAACGAGCTCAGTATCGACCACAACATTGATTAATTAATTGATGTGTAAATCATCCCCACACCTGCTTCACGAATTGAAAAAATAGTACCAGTATCTAATCAATGGATGATATCATAGATAGGCTTCCCGAACTCATTGAGACTGAGATGGTACAAATTACCGTCCTCTAAGCGGACTACTTTAACAGACGAGTCCGATGCAACTAGGCCTGGCTGCACCGGCTGGGGAAATGAGTCAGCAACGTCAGGGTAGACTTGCTGCTCATTTGTGGCGTAAACCTGCGATCCAGGCGGTACCAACTGCTCATGCCTGCTTTGACTTTCGATGTCTTGTTCATCAGTGCGTCCTGAAATATGACGGTGCAACGCACGGCAAGGTATACAGACACAATCCCCGCAAAATGATCCACACTGCATGCTCATCGGAGCGTCGTCGGGCACGTGACGTTTGTTCTGACACATGCCAGCACAGCAGAAACCTTTGTAGAAGAAATTATGAATGATCTCGAAAACGTACATGAAAACCTTGCCGATCGCCCGAGAAATAGAGCCGATGTTCCACATGATGGGGATCGCAAAACCGATTGAAGCAAACACGACCGGGATTAGACTCCAAATGTGAAGATCGCCAGCTGTAATGGTCATTGAATCCGTCCACAACCGAGAACCTCGACACAACAATCCAAATAAATAGTGATAATATATCACTGCCGCGAATAATTGCGAGATTTAATTGTTTTTTCAAGAGAATACAAAAACGTACCAATAAAGCTGAAAATCGCAAGTTCTGAAGCAGTTCCAAGAGTCTGCATACAGAGAAATCCATGGAACGGACCTCTCAAACCACCCTGTCCGCCATCACATACGTCAACATAAAAATACAAATTGGCCAACACCGAAACTGCGGCGATGGTAAAGAAAAAAATGGACAGCGCAAAAGTTTGTTCATCATGGCCATCAAGCACATCTTGGTCTTTCAAATACACCAAAAAACCAATATAAACATCATGTGGAACAGAGAAGAGAGCAAATGACCCGAGATCATGCACAAAATCAGCACAACACGTGTCCCTTTCATCTTCTTGTGCGAACGAAGACGCCACTTTTGGAATCACATCGTTGCTAGGATCCAAACTTCTTTCGGTGGCGGAAACCCTTTTCTTATCAATCGTTACAGTTGGTTGCAGACTGAGACCACAACATTGGGCAACAACAGCTGCGAGAATGATAACTTTCATATTCAATCGCAAAACGTTCGTTAATGTTGACTTGAGTAAATAATGTTTTTCGTGCTACCCCTTTGTGCACTGAAACTACCAATAAAATGTTGATTTGAAGCAAACGATGTGGCGAACAAATCAATATTACCAAAAATTAGGCAAAAAATAAAATATAGAATATCCGTGTGGTAAAACAACTGACAGGATCTCATCGAGAGCCATCAGAATTGCCATTGAATAAAACAAAAAAAAACAAAAAAATAAACTAAATCGAACTCGACCGCAATCAGTGATGATAACGCAGTGCCTCTATTTCTATGACTGCGCTATCTCTTCCTTATCACCTCAAAGACATTTGTCATCAACCAAACGGTAATTACTAATTGTCAATTAATTAATTTGCCCCCATGTTCAACACGACAACCAATGTTCAGTCTTGAACAAGTCTGTATTCAACCTCTCCGTTTTTGTCGATTTTGCGTTCAAACAGAGGGCCATCATCTTCAAACCTGACTCTTATAGGCATCGTTGATCCAACGCGCCCAGGCTGGGGAAATGTTCCGGCAACGGCCGGGTTGATAGGTTGCTCTGCTTGATATGCATTTGCCGCGTGTGCATGCGACCCAGGCGGTACCAAATGCTCATCCCTGCTCTGATTCTCAATATCATCGTCGCGGCGTCCAGAGATACAGCGGCACATGGCGCGGCACGGTGCGCAATCCCCGCAATACAATCCACACTGAGCACTCTTAGGCGCGTCGTCAGGTACGTACCGTTTGTTCTGAAAAATACCAGCACAACAGAATCCTCTGTAGCAACAATTATAAAGAGCTCCGCAAAGGTACATAAATACTTTGCCAATGCCGGTCGCAATACCTCCCAGACAGCATCCGATGCCGTCACAACAATCCCCTACGCAATCCCCGCAACCGTTGCAAATCTCTTTGATGAAGTCCATGTAGCAAAATAAAAAGGGAACGACCAACACTGCGGCCGTCGCAAGAGGGACTATATACCATATGCCCAGATCGTCTCGTGTAACAATCATCTCATCTCTCCAAAGCCGATCGACTTGAAAAAAAATAATTACATGAAATATATGATAATTGCACATGCGTAGAAAATGACTGCAATGTGCACTACTTGTTGAAAATGGAAAAAATGTGACACTATGCTAAAAACGTACAAATGTAGCCAAAGAGCGCTGATTCGGCAAGGGTCACAACGGTCACAATCGCGGCAATCACAAAACCTCCCAGTTTCGTACCCGCATCGCAGCAAAAGACACAATCCCAAAAGAAAATGAACATCAGAGTCAAAGCACTGACGGAAACCACAACGATTGATAGTGCTTTCGTTTCTGTGCCATGGCCATCAAATAACACGTCAGAATCGTCCGCGGCAATGTATATCAACAGAGCCACGTAAAATATATGTGGATAAGATAATCCACAACAGCACACGACGCCCTGTACCGCATCGCTTGGCGCTTGTACGAATGAAGACTCAGGCGTCGTGGCCAAAACATCACTATCGTCCTCGCCCAATGCTGCGCTCACCTTGGTATGGAAAGAACGACTCTCAGGATCGACAAACGGTGAATACATCGGTTGCAGGACGAGACCACAAGATTGGGCCGCAACAGATGCAAGAATAATTATTTTCATGATCAATCGCGAAAGGTTCTTGAATAAAGGTGGGTAATATTTTTCGTGTAACGTTTTCTTTGGTAATTATATAATAAACAATTTGAATCAAAGCAAGCTATTGAGCGAACAAATAAATACATATTAGCAAAAATTAGGCGCAAAAATAAAATATAGAATATCCGTGTGGTAAAGCAACTGACATGATCTCATCGAGAGACATCAGGATTGCAACTGAATACGATGTAAAGCGTGAAAACTGAGCTAAATACATCAGAAGAACTCGACCGTGTGTAGCTAAAAATAATTTTAATTAAAACTATGCGTGCGACTACGAAATCGACGTTCCAAGGCATATCGAAGCAATATTCGAAAAACATTTCAATATCACAAATACGTACCCGATTTTTCATAACTTATACTAAGCAAATTCAAGTAAAACCGCTGGCGTAGCAACATGAATGCTAAACGAAACACACTCCGCCGTGGTCTAATAATCGAGAGTGGTCACTCAACGTGCCGATGACACACTCTCTACAACAAACAACCTACGAATACTGCACTGCAAGTTCATGAGTATTTATCGGATATTGGTGACGATGGCTTAAATACAATTTGCTATCGCTGCTCGCGATCGGATATCCTGACGGCACGGCTCCTGACTGCCTTGCATTTCGCATCGAATGGCAGGCCGGTAGTTGCACAACGTATCACGTTCCAGAATCTGAACGCGGTATCCAAATCGGTTCACCGCGAAGATTGACCATATTTCATCAGTGGTATCAAACTTAATATCCTTGTGGTGTGCCATCAGTGTGCCCCAATTCTCGACGAAGCTCAGAACAAAAAAGCAACATCAAAAATAAAAAAAAATGTAATAATGTAAAATTGAAGACATTTCATTCCATACTTGGCTGATCATTTCTGCCTGGCGCTTGATGATCGCCTGCATCGACAAAGAATTAATCCATCCCTCCTGCATGCAACAAACAGCAGCTCTGGAATCACCGATGTCGTGTAACAACCACATCGGAACAAATATATCCCTCGGTGGGCGGTCCAATCGGTGAAATTCAACCAAGGCATGACCCGGGGGATCTTCGAGGATTTCTTTGATCAAGACGAAACTTCCGTTCAATACACCGTCCAAATCATCTGCTTCTCATCAAAAGAATAAAAATTGTCGTAATAAAAGGAAACTAATTCTTGGAAAATTAAAAATTTTGTAACTTTAAGTTACCATAGGAATTGGAATATGCTGGTGGCCGATTAGTCCGTTTATCTTTTGCTATGACCCGGGCGAAGCCGTTGACCTTCAGTCGATGATTGACCTCAATGAAACCAAAATAATCAAACACAAAGAAAAATACGTATGTTATTCAAATGTCAATAAAAATACAGTTAGTAAGCGAGTTATAAGCGTATCAACAAGATGACCATCAGGAGTCTGCACGACAAAAGGTGGATCTTCATCTTCCGATTCAACCTGGTCCCACAAAACATCGACGATTTTACAAATCTGCCATACGTCCTGCGAATTCTTGCGGTAGACCCATTGACCAGTCCTCAGATCAAGTAAGTCCGACTCAGACTGTGCTCGCGCCTCAAAAAAATAACACAAAAAGTGAACGTCAAAAACACAACAAATCATTGTCGCTGTTTGAAGCTTCAATAAAACGAATATGATTCGAAAAATGTACGTCGAAGGAATTTGCTCTTGCGGATTCAAGCGGTGTCGGCATCTAGACAAAATTACAATTTGATCGGTGATAATGATTGAAACAATTAAATTTTGCTCATGTACGCCCTCGTCCGGCATTGGACTTCCCGCCGCGCGCCAGGCCGCCTGTCTCTCCCGATCATCCTGTTCTGGAATTGGAACTCGATGTACAGACTCACCATCGATTACAAATTCATCCCATAACCACGGTTTGTCCTTGAAACTCTTGTACTTCGAATACATCTCCTGATCCCACCCGTAAAAAAACGGGCGGACAACGACGCCAGATCGACCGTGAGGACTACTTGCTGGAGCCGTTGGAACAGATGCTCCGACACCAAATATCCAAGCGTATAAGATGCCAATGTTCAAACGCATGATTTCAATTGGTGCAATTCGCACGAAGAAATTTCAAATTTGTAAACTATTACGAAAATTCAGGCCAAATCCAACCAAAAAATAATGAACAAATGTGAGACGAATTCGCCCAATGCTGATATAAAAAAATTATGTATTCACCAATAAATTGAACAACAAATTAAACCAAAAACCCAAAAAACGTTTGCAACATATCGCAATAAAAATGAAAACTACGCGTGACTAATACCGTAAATCCGGACACCAATCGGCACTCTGACCAGCGGCAAATCCAATCCATATACGATTGTTTTTTTAATCAATTTGTTACACTACCTACAAAATGAAGATCAATCGTGCGCTAGCCATATAGTGGTGTAAAATATCGTGATATATCAAACAATTAACGCAAGGTTTTACCAAAGATCCTGAGCGCAGAATTGTAGAACTAGACAAAGAGAATGCTACGCGAATCAAGTAACGCCACAGCTGACCATATTTCGAATTCTAAGTAGATACATGCAATACGTGCAAAATGTGGTCCGAAATTCTGGACATCATTTGGTAACTCTATCTATATCTCTTTTACAACTAACAACGACCACAAACGATGCGCGTTGATACAAACAGTTCCAAAAAGTAATATCTATCACAAACCCGGGACACATCTTGTCACCTGGGTCAGCCATATATGACCTATCAAATGCATAATGAAGATGGACAAATGCAATGGAAGCTTACTGACCACAACCAAGTCGCCAAGAGTCACCATAAGGTTTGCCGCAGTGTAAATCCGTGCATTTATGACTGTGATCGGTTTCTGCGCAAAACAAAAAACAATCGAAGAACCAACATCAAAAAACCGAAACCTTTGACATATATTATCTTAAAAAAGGAAAATCGAAATTCTCACCGCAGAACTGCGGGTCGTAACAGAGACACCTCTGGTTGTTGAAGCAGCATATTCCCTGGCTGGAATCGTCGTTGTTATGACAATAAAATGTGCCACTGCCACAACCGTGTTCATCGGTGAGATTACCCGACCCACGTAAGAGGAGCGTCGCACCCGCACCGTCGCGAGCCGATCGAAGAGCGCCGTTAGCAAACCTTGAATAAAAAAGCAATGAATCAATTAATTGTACATGGTAATGGCAAATCAAAGTGATTACAACAAAATTCCGGCACACAGCGTGACAAATAAACCATAAACGGTGTAATTATTCTGCTTCTTCTTGGGCTGCTCATCCAGCATAGGATGGTAGGCAGCACCGTTCTGTGTATCCATTTTGTGTTGAAATATCAATATTCAGTAAGATTCTTCTGTATGATGAGCAATTCTGTAGCAAATAAGGTAGTAATAGAAATGAATCAATGAACAGAGACGGATCCAGCAAACAACAACAGAAGCTAAACACTATATGTATCATAAAAAAATAATAGTCCGTGCGATGTAATCGAATTCAAAGCAATCATATTTCATAATATGATGTTAATTAATGGCATCATCTCCAATCCACCAATTCCGCCGCTCGATTCCAAACGTCCACTTCCACACACCATCACATTCCATAGCTTGGGAATATCCAGGAGATTGGCGTACATTCTCCTCCAATTCCTCCTTGCGCTGTACTAACTCGGTAGAATCACCCTCATATTCTGCGATCTGGCGGGTGAGATGATTGATCTCTTTGATTTCGTGGTTCATGGAGAAATTGTCTTGCCAATCATGGATGCTGTTCGAAAGAAAGGGCTCATAACCAGCATCCCCGATGTTCTTCCATTGTGTGGTGGTGCTTGCTGCAGGGCCCCACAGGAAACACCCTGCTGGTGTCTCGATTTGCTTGTGCTCTTTCTTGAACCATTTGGAATCCCCTGTGTCGAGATCGATGACGACGGCGTGAAGGTGGTTGTCGGAGATGTACCTGTTGATTCGCTGTTGGAATGAATTCTTTTCTGCTGGTGTCATGGCATTGAATCTGTTTTTGGTATCGCGTTTCTTTAAGTTGAGGTCGTCTTGCAACTCGGGTTGGGTGAAAATGATTTGATGGTAGTATTTATCGTTCTTGTAGATAATTTCACCAGAATTAAATTCGCCAGAGTGGTTGTGAATGCGGGCGCTGCCAGAAAGGCGATACTCGGTACCATCGTTGAGTTTGATTGTTGCAGCTGGGGTAGGCAGAGAGCTATCGTATTCCTTCATTCTTGATTTGATTTCGGGAAGCGTGAGAGATTTGCTGCGCAGCAAGTAGGTTGGTACAAATCCAAACTGCCCGTTAGAGGAAACCAGCGACATTCCTTGTTGATTTTGAACTTGTGTGAGTATCTTATTTGTGTAGAAACCGCCAGTAGCTGATGAATCGAGATGCGCTTGCTTTTCTTGCATATTTTTCGATACTTGATTCCTTTGCTCGGTGCAAAAGCTGGTATCTTTTCCTCGTCTTTTCAAGTCGTTGATCTTCTTATCCAACTTTTTGATTTCTCGCTCAAGCTGCATGATTGCCTCCTCGAGAAGATTCACATCCAAATGCTGCTGCCTGCGCTGTAATAACTGCTCCTTTTCATGTTTTTTATCATGTAAATCCTGCATGCGTGCGTCATCTATTTCCACCTCCTCGATTTCACCTTCGATACTTTGAATATCCCTCTTCAATTGTCGAATTTCTTTGTGCTCAAGAAACTTCGTTACGTTTTCAACGAGCCATACCTTCTGTCCTTTGCTCACGGGGAGATCGTCAGAATAAGTACCTTGCCAATCAGCGATGATTTGAACTTCCTGGGCGTATCGGATAGAATGGTCAGCATCTTTATAGGATAACACCTTGTTGGGTAAAAGATTTACTGCAGCCAGTGCGTCCTGTTCTTTTTGTGATTCCAGCTTCAGATACTTGCGTATGTCCTCCTTACTAGTATCATCAGGTTTGATGTACATCCGAAGCGAAGGATGAAAAGAACTCCAAAAATCTTTCTCGTCCCTTTCAGACCATCCTCTTGATAGAGGTGTGAAGCGATTGCTGATGTTATCCGATACGCGCAAACCTTTACTATGTACTTCTTTCACCGCCTTTTGTGCATCTGCGAGGTTCTTCGCGTTATATAATTGCTTCATAGCGTTATACTGCCCGTCCTTCAAATCAGATCTTGTTTTGAAACGAATGCTACGATCGCCATGCTTTGTATGCATGTTTTGCAAAGCGCGAAACCTTTGGCTGAGTTTCAGCGCGTAGGCAGTGTCTTGATTGAACTTGGAATTTTTTGCAAGCTTGTTGAGATATTCGGAGAAATACTGTTTGCGATGGTCGTCCTGAAAAAACATAAATGAGTTTGATAAAACACATATTCACGATCGATAAAGCGTATATAATTACACTGATTTTTTTTCAAAAATTTTCACCTGGACAGTGGAATAGAATTTGATTGATGTGATCCAATCTAGGAAGGTAGATTTACTTGCCAACTCATTCTTGTTGTCTTTGATAGATTGCTCGAAATCTTTTGCTTCTTGCGTGCTGATGATTTCACTATTGGCAACCTTCCCTTCTTGATCAGCCCTCGCTGCTTGCAAAGCCTGACTTTTCGTCTCATATTTTTCTTGCAATATATTCAACTGCTCCTCCAAAGCATCTGTTTTGAAGACGGTGGTCTGGATGAATGATGAAAGTTCGTAAGAATCAGATTGGTCCATTGAAGAAAGTGCAAGAAGTGGGTTGATCTGTTTATGATTGACCTGCGGAATGGATGTATCAAACTCATCAAATTCTGACTGCCTCTGCTGCTCCTTCAAATCAACAGATTCTCCCTGCACCGTGTCCATCAAATCATTATATTCTTGCTGTATCTTAACATACTCCTCGCTTTGCACGTCTAGCTGACGCTGCAATTGCTGCAGCTCCTCCAAAGCTTCCGACTGCTGCGCGTGATCATGGTCGGACATGGCTAGTTCACTGTGCTGCAATTGCAACACCTCTCGCCATGCTTCTAGCTGTTCCGCGTGATCCGTACCTGGCAGGGTTACCCAAGCGCTGTTCTCGCTTTGTTTGGTTTGAGGCGTATCAGGACGAAGAGCGTGCTGGCTTTCTTCTAGGTCTAATTGCATTTGCGGGATCATCTGCTCCAATTGTTCAGCATGCGTAACCAAATCCTCTTTCTCCTGGGCAGCAATCACCTCTTGGTAAGCGCTGTTCAAATATTCTAACTGAGTGTGCAGCTCTTTATTTTGATCTTCTAGGATTTGTTCGTGAAGGGTGAAGTAATGCTGCGGCATGGTTAGAACACTAGATGTATCTTCTTTGGATTGGATTGTTTCGATTAAAGCTTCCATTTCGCTGCGTTTTTCGTCCATGATTCTGGCGAGGTGCTGCAATTGATGGTCCATATTAACAAGGGGATTGACAGCTGGTTGCTGAATTGGTTCAGAATGGTGAGAGGCGTGTTCTTCCTGATCCCCTTGGTTTTGAAGTTGGTCCTCTGCA
>JACLAD010008266.1_pt1 | contig 26031 bp, 22 predicted proteins | sample 8027901 | NCBI WGS metagenome assembly JACLAD01 (sample SAMN15725071, study PRJNA655200) | protist metagenome | isolation source: fluorescence activated cell sorting (FACS) single amplified genomes of... | place: Spain: Blaines Bay Microbial Observatory, Mediterranean Sea | collected 2016-07-05 | reverse complement strand
TTTCTCTTATCAAATACATAATCTATTACCTGATTATGTCTTCTTTCAAACCGAGTATAACTACCTGATGCTGTAGATCCATAAAACCTTCTAGTAGCTGGTCTCATGTTTTTAGCAATTGGATGATATGTTTGAATATGGGACCAAGCACCCATGTTTTTTGGCTCTTCCTGTGCCCAAACTATATCATTAGCATTTGAGAATTTTTTAATTTCAGAAATTACTAGTTTAACAGGAAGTGGAAACAACTGCTCTATTCTAACTAAAGCTACATCTTTGATATTATTTTTTTCTCTATAATCAAGTAAATCAAAATAAAATTTTCCAGAACAGAATACTAGAGAATTTACATTATTAGGGTCAATTTCAGAATCAGTAATTACTGGAAGAAATTTAGACTCACTCAATTCACTAATATTTGAAATAACTTTTGGATGCCTAAGTAAACTTTTTGGAGTAAATAATATTAAAGGCTTTCTAAAGTCTGTCAACATCTGCCTCCTTAACAAGTGAAAAAGATTTGAAGGAGTGGTGCAATTAGCTGCATACATATTATCCTTAGCGCACAATTGCAAATAGCGCTCCATTCTTGCAGAAGAATGTTCGGCACCTTGTCCCTCATAGCCGTGAGGTAGATAAAGAACTATACCATTTTGTAGTTTCCATTTGTCTTCTGCAGAAGAAATATATTGGTCAATAATAATTTGAGCACCATTTGAAAAATCTCCGAATTGAGCTTCCCAAATAGTTAAACATCTAGGACTAGCCAAAGCATAGCCATAATCAAAACCCAAAACAGCATATTCAGATAATGGAGAATTATATATTCTAAATATTCCCTTGTCCTTTACTTTGATATTATTTAGAGGAAGATACTCCTCTTCGGAATCTTCAGATTTTAAAACTGCATGTCTATGTGAAAATGTTCCTCTTTCAACATCCTGTCCTGAAATCCTGACATCAAACCCTTCGGACATCAGTGTTCCATATGCAAGTAATTCAGCCATTGCCCAGTCAATTTTTCCACTTTCAAAGATTAGTTTTTCTCTTGATTTAAAGAGCCTAACAACCTTTTTTAAAAATAATTTATCAGGAAGATGAGTTATGGATTTAGCAACACTTAAAATGATATCTTTTAGAGAATTAGTTTTATGATCCTCAAGCATTATTTTTTCATCAACTCTCCTATACTCATCCCAAACTTCTTGCATAAAAGGAGTAATTTTAGTTTTTTTCTTTTTCTTAGAATCAGTCAATTCTTCCTCAAGCGTCATAAAATATTTTGACTCAATTTTAGAAACATATTGTTTTTCAATTAAACCTTCTTGAATTAATTTAGAAGCATATATATCCCTAGGATTAGGATGTGAAGAGATATACTTATATAACTTAGGCTGAGTAAATCTTGGTTCATCACCCTCATTATGACCATATTTTCTATAACCTAACAAATCAATAAAAACATCCCTATTAAACTGATTCCTATAATCTAAAGCAAAAGTCACAGCGTGAATAACTGCCTCAACATCATCAGAGTTAACATGGAGGACCGGAGATAAAGTTACTTTACCTACATCTGTACAATATGTGCTTGATCTTGCGTCAAGGTAATTAGTAGTAAAACCAACTTGATTGTTTACTATTAAATGAATTGTTCCACCAGTTGAGTATCCTCTCAATCTTGACATTTGAATTACTTCGTATACAACACCTTGACCAGCAATTGCAGCATCGCCATGTACAATAATAGGTAAAACTTTATTCGTTTCATTATTAAAATCATTTTCTAATTTAGCTCGAGCAATACCTTGGACAATAGGATCTACAGATTCAAGATGAGAGGGGTTTGGAGCAAGGTTCATGTTTATTTTTTTACCTGATGATGTAGTCCGTTCGGAAGTCCATCCAAGATGATACTTTACATCACCATCAAAAATATCTTCTTCATAATCTTTACCTTCAAATTCACCAAAAATATCTCTACTGGACTTACCAAATATATTTACAAGAGTATTTAATCTTCCTCTGTGAGACATTCCCATAATGAATTCCTCTACACCCTTTTCAGCAGCAGAGTTAATCAAAAAATCAATAGCTGGAATTAGAGACTCTCCCCCTTCAAGGGAAAACCTTTTTTGTCCAACATATTTCTTTTGTAAAAAATTCTCAAATGTATATGCCTTGTTTAGACTCTTTAAAATTTTAAGTTTTTCATCTTTTGTAAAATTTGGATGGTTACCATTTATATTAATTTGGTTTTGAATCCATTTAACTTTTTCAGGATCTCTAATATACATATACTCAATACCTATTGAATCACAGTATATTCTTTTCAAATGATTGATGATATTCTTTAGTTTATCTGCTCCAATTCCAACTATTTCACCTGCACTGAAGACTAATTCAAGATCATTTTTATTTAATCCAAAATTCTCAATATCTAGTGTTGGTATATATTTCCTCCTTTCTCTTACAGGATTTGTAACCGTAAACAGATGTCCTCTCTTCCTGTAAGCATCTATTAAGTTTACAACCTGAAACTCTTTTTTTATATTTTCTGGAACCTCAAATTTTTTCTCTTCAACAGTTATATTCGCACTCTCTAATCCAAAATCAAATCCCTGAAAAAAAGCTTTCCAACTTGGCTCTAAGGTATCAGGAGATTTCAGGTATTGATCATACATTTCTGAAAAAAAACTTGTGTGAGCTGAGTTAAGAAATGAGAATTTGTCCATTTAATTTTATATAGTTAATAAAATTACAACTTGTTTTTTATGTTTCTTAATAATTTTTAGATTTTTGTATAATGTTTGCCCTAATTGATTGTAATAATTTTTACGCTTCTTGTGAAAGAGTTTTTCAGCCTGATTTAAATGGTAAACCACTTGTGATTTTATCTAACAATGACGGTTGTGTCATAGCTCGTAGCAATGAAGCTAAATCACTGGGTATTCCTATGGGGGCTCCTGCATTTAAGTATAAAGAAATTTTTCAAAAAAATAAGGTTCAGATCTTCTCCTCTAATTTTACATTGTATGGGGATATGAGTAATCGAGTGATGGCTATTATATCTAAACATGTGCCCGATGTAGAGATATATAGTATAGATGAGGCATTTATAAAGCTCAACGGATTCTCTGAAAATGAAGCTAATAAAAAGTGTAAAGATATAATAAAAACTGTTCTTAAATGGACAGGCATATCAGTTTCAGTAGGCTTAGCATCTACAAAATCACTTGCAAAGGTTGCAAATAGAATTGCTAAAAAAAACTCAGATAAAACAAATGGATTTTATTCAATCAACGATAACAAAAAACGTATAGAAGCATTATCCAATATTTCTACAAGAGACATATGGGGTATTGGCTTTCAAAATGAAAAAAAATTATCAAGAATTAATATCAAAAATGGAATTGACTTCATAAATCTTCCTGATAAATGGGTCAAAAAGAATATGAGTATCATAGGTCTCAAACTCAAAAAAGAACTTGAAGGGACTCCTACTCTAGAAATAGAAGGAGGAAAGGTGGATAAAAAGTCTATCGCTACAACTAGAAGTTTTGAATCTGAAATTTCCTCACTAGATGATTTAATTGAAAGAATTACTACATTCTCTATGGTTGCATCTAAAAAACTAAGAAGACAAAATAGCGAGTGTAATATGATTTGTGTCTTTATTCGTAGTAATCCTTTTAAGCAAAACAGTGAAAGATATCATTTTAGTTTAACAGGTTCACTTCCCTTCTCAACAAGTTCAAGTATTGAAATAAGTAAATTTGCTGTAAATCTTTTAAAGAAGATTTATTCTAAAAATAGACTTTATAAAAAAGCAGGAATAATATTGATGGGATTATCTCCTCAGTCTAATCACCAATTTAGCTTATTCGATAAAGACCTTGAAAAACAAAAAAAGCTAATGAAAAGCATTGATAATATTGATGACAAATATGGTCTCTACAAAGTAAGACTTGCAAGTCAGGATCAGAAAAGAATATGGAAAATGAAAAGACAAAAACTTTCAAGGAACTATACAACTGAAATTGATGAAGTATTAATTGTTAGTTAGAATATGAAAAATAATATCAGAATATTTAAACCAAATGAAGACAGCTCCTTAAATAATTTATTCATTGAGGAGGGAATTTCTGCAGGTTTTCCTTCACCAGCAGGTGACTTTGAGGAGTCAAGAATTAGTCTTGAAAAAGTTGTAGTTAAAAATAAGGAAGCTACATTTTATGCTAAAGTCTCAGGTGAATCGATGAAAGATGCAGGTCTAGACGATGGGGATATTTTAGTAATAGATAGAAGTGAAGAATTAAAAAATAATAAAATTGCAGTATGCTATTTAAATGGAGAGTTTACTGTTAAGAGGGTAAAGATTGAAAAAGATCACGTATATCTAATACCAGAAAATAAAAAATATGATCCGATTAAGGTTACTGAAGAGAATGAATTTATAGTTTGGGGTATTGTAACCTATGTAGTTAAAAAGATTTAAAGCCTTTCATAAATACCCGCAATTCCCTGACCACCACCAACACAAGCAGTTACCATTCCATACTTCTGATTTCTTCTTTTCATTTCATTTAATAACTGAATAGAAAGTTTTGCTCCAGTACAACCTAAAGGATGACCAAGAGCGATAGCACCACCATTAACATTAACTGTATCAGGATCAAGACCACTTTCCTGAATTACAGCAAGTGCTTGAGCAGCAAAAGCTTCATTTAACTCAGTTTGTTCAATATCAGAAAGTTTTAATCCTGCCTGTTTTAATGCTTTTGGAATAGCCTCAACTGGACCAATTCCCATGTATAAAGGATCTACTCCACCTGATGTACAAGTAACCATTCTTGCAATAGGTTCAACACCTAACTGCTTTACCATTTCTTCTGACATTACAAGAACAAATGCAGCACCATCTGACATTTGAGATGAACTACCTGCGGTAACAATACCACCGAGTTTGAACGCTGGTCTTAATTTTGATAAAGCCTCAATTGTTGTCTCTCTCCTAACTCCTTCATCCATATCTACTGTATGAGATTTCGAGACCTTCTTACCGTCTTTTACAAATACTTCTTCTACTGTTACAGGGACAATTTCATCTTTAAAATATCCATTATCAATTGCGTTGGCAGCTTTGATATGAGACTCGCATGAAAATTTATCACTTGCTTCTCTAGTAATTTTATACTTTTCAGCAACTGCTTCTGCAGTGTGCCCCATACCTATGTGATAATTCATGTTTTCGAGATTGGCTTTATAACTTGGAGCTAATTTATATCCTGTCATAGGTATTAAACTCATACTCTCAATACCCCCAGCTATAAAGATATCTCCAAAACCTGCTCTAACCTTACTAACAGCCATTGAAATTGCTTCTAAACCAGAAGCACAATATCTGTTTATAGTCACACCTGGAACTTCTTTTCCAAGAGCTCTGGCAGAAATAAGTCTGGCTACTTGAAGGCCTTGCTCACCCTCAGGATTAGCACATCCAACAATTACATCATCAACTTTAGTTGTATCAAGTTCTGGGACTTGTGATGTGAGATGTTTAATAACATCTACTGCTAAGTCATCGGTTCTATAATTTTTAAAGCCACCTTTTTTTGCTTTTCCAATTGCTGATCTATAACCAGCTACTATATATGCTTCCATAATTAATTTCTTAAAGGTTTTTTAGTCATCAGCATATGCTGAATTCTATCTAATGTTTTTTGATTTCCAAGCAGACTCATAAAGTTTTCTCTCTCAAGGTCTAATAGGTATTCCTCGCTTACATTCTGAGAATAGGTTAAATCTCCTCCACACATTACATATGCTATTTTTCTAGAAACTTCTACATCATAATCTGACATATAACTTCCTAGTCTAAATTCATTTATTGCTGAGTAAAGAGTTGATAAGCCTGATCTACCGAGTACCTCGATATCCTGTCTTGAGGATGGAGGAATATATCCTGTTTTTAGACTTAAGACTTTTTCTTTTGCCATATTAATATTTCTCATTCTATTCATACAAACAAAATCTCTTTCTGGAAGAAGATAGTGAAGATCATATGCCTCAAATGCAGAGGTTGATACTGCACCCATTGCAATGGATTTGAAATGATCAATCAACGCAGGCATTTTAACATCACCAGAGTTAAATGAATCCGAGGCTCTCATGGCCATTTCTTTTGTACCACCACCACCAGGGATTAGACCAACACCTGCTTCTACAAGACCAATATATGATTCAGAGGCATGAATACCAGCATCACAATGAATTGAAACTTCAAGCCCCCCTCCCATCACAAATCCATGAGTTGCAGATACTACTGGAACATTACAAGTTCTCATTCTCATCAATATTTTTTGAAATCCAACTAAGAATTTTTCTATATCATCAAAATTTTTCTGCATTGCCATCATTCCCATATTCATTAGATTAGCACCAACTGAAAACTGCTTATCATTGTTTCCAATTACAATACCATTCCATCCATCCCTCTCGGCAATATCAATTGCCTCATTTATACCCTTTGCAATTCCTTCTCCAATTGAGTTACCCTTAGTCTGAAACTCAATACACATTACTCCATCTCCAATATCATGAATAGTACACTCAGGATTTTTAAGAATTTGTTTATTTTCTCTAAACGCATCAAGTATGTAGTGATTTTCTGAGCTAGGTACGTTTATATACTTTTTCGTATTTATATCATAAAACTTCTTTTTTCCATCTTCAAAAATATAGAATGAATTTGCTCCGGAGTCAACCATATCAGTTATCCAACTTGGAACCTCTTCTCCACAACTTTTTATCATTTCAATAGCTTCTTCGATTCCAAGATTATCCCATATTTCAAATGGTCCATAACTCCATGCATATCCAGTTCTAATTGCATCATCTATCTGATAGAAATCATCTGCAATTTCTGGAATACTCATGGCTGAATATGATAGTAGACAAGAAAAATACTCTTTGTAGAACTTATTTACATTTGAGTCTCCCTCAACCAGATACTTAAGTCTTCTATCAAAAAGCTCAATAGATTTAGCTTCTTTTACTTCTGGAATATTTGGTTTAATTGACTTCCTGTAAGTATTTAATTCTAGATCAAGTGCATTTATAACAGATCTACCATTCTCATCTTTTTCCTTTGTTTTCTCATAGTATCCCTTTCCAGATTTATTTCCAAAAAACTTATTTTCAATTAAAAAATTGAAGGATTTATTCTCTGGTTGATCTTTAAGTTTACTGTAGAAAGAATCATCAGTTACATTGTTTACTAAAAAATTTGTTACATTATTACTTGTGTCTAATCCAACTAGATCTTGCAATCTAAATGTTCCTGAGTTTGGAAGACCGATAACACTTCCAGTCATTAGATCTACTTCCTCAATTTTAAAATTATACTTATCAGTTAATTGAGAAGATTTAATTCCACACATTACACCAATTCTGTTACCAATGAATCCAGGTGTATCTTTACATAAAACCGTTTGTTTTCCAAGAATAACATCCCCAAATTCCATCAAGAAAGAAATTAAAGATGGGTCAGAATCAGTATGGGGAATTACCTCAAATAATCTTAAATATCTTGGAGGATTAAAGAAATGTGTTCCACAAAATTTAGATTTAAAATCATTTGATCTTCCTTCACACAAAAGTGATATTGGAATACTAGAAGTGTTAGAAGTAACAAAAGCATGATCAGATTTATATTTTTCAACTTTTTCGAAGACTGTTTTTTTAATTTCAAGATTTTCAACAATTACTTCAATTATCCAATCTGCATCTTTAATCTTTTCAAAATCATCATCGAAATTTCCAGTAGTGACTCTGTTTGCATATTCTTTTTTGTATAAAGGGTTTGGTCTTGATTTTATTGCATTCTTTAATGATTCATCTGCAATAATATTCTTATTTTTAATTGACTTATCATTAGGCTGTATATCTAGCATTAAAACATCTATACCAACGTTTGCAAGATGACACGCTATTCCAGAACCCATGACTCCTGATCCTAAAACTGCTGCTTTTTTAACTTTGTAGCTCATAGTTTTTTATAATAAATGCTAATCTAAATAAAATTATTTTAATTATTATATTTACATTGACAACAAAAAATTATGGACAAAGAAAATATACTAGCAAACTTTCAAGAAAAGGCTAAAAATGCTGCACCGATTGGCGGTACAATCAAATTTGAAATTGATGGAAACTCCATTTGTATAGATGGCACAGGTTCAGAAAATAAAATTTTATTAGAGGACATGGAAGCTGATTGTACAATTATAATGGCAGGTTCTTTAATGGAAGATTTGAAAAATGGAAAAGTTAACCCAATGATGGCTGTTATGAGCGGAAAACTCAAAATAAAAGGTGATCAAGGATTAGCAATGAAGCTGCAGGCTTTCATGTAATTGAAAAATTTCAATTTTTTTTAATATATTTAAATAACTATTAAACCAGTGATTGATAAGGTTAACATAAGAATTAATCGGTCTAAAGCTAAATATGCCATTACTTTAGCCAAGTCTTTATCTCCTAAGGACACAATTACCATAAACAAAATTTGGGAACTTTGTGGTTTCAAATCTAAAGAAGAATTTGATGAAAGTTTTGAAACTATTTATGGAACTACTTTTAAAGACTACATTAATCAGCTGTAATCAATTATAGTAATTATCTTTCATTAAATTTGCAAACTGGTGAAGCGAAATTTAGACATTCTAGTTATTTCTGATTTACATCTTGGAACATATGGGTCTGAAGCTGACGAAGTATTGGCTTATCTTGACTCCATTGATGCAGACAAAATTGTAATTAATGGTGACTTTGTTGATATAATGCTTTTTAATAAACGCTTCTGGCCTTCGTCTCATATGAAAGTAATAAAGTATTTTCTTGACTTAATTTCAGAGGGTAAAGAAATATATTACGTCACTGGAAATCATGATGAATTAATTAGGAAGTTTGTAAACTTTAAAATTCAAAACTTTAAAATTGTTAATCAAATTGTTTTAGATACTCCCGAAGGTAAGGTTTGGATGTTCCATGGAGATGTTTTTGATTTTTCTATTCAAACTGCATGGTTAACAAAACTCGCAGGATTCCTCTATGACTACATGATAATTTTTAATAGTTGGGTTAATAAACAAATTATGAGACCACTAGGTCGAAAAAGATTGAACTTTTCAAAAGTAATAAAGGCTAATGTAAAAACTGCAGTTCAATATTTTGCAAATTTTGAGAGGAAAGCAGCTGAAATAGCTGAAAAAAATGGATATAAATATGTAGTATGTGGGCATATCCATACTCCAAAGATTGAATCATTTGAGATAAATGGTAAGGAAATAATTTATATGAATTCTGGAGATTGGCTTGAGAGTCTTTCTTCCTTGGAATATGTGAACAATGAATGGTCAATATATATGCACAAAAGGACAGAAAAAGATTTTAAAAATGATGAAAGCTCAAGAATTGAAATGACAAACAAGGAGCTTTATAAAGATCTTATTGCTGAGTTTAAAATTCTTCAGGATAAATGAAAATTCTTTATTCAATCCAAACTACAGGAAACGGACATCTTGCTAGAGCTCAAAGTATAATTCCCTCATTAAAAGAAATTGCAGAGATAGATATTATTACAAGTGGTCCAAAAAATGATTTTTTATTGGAGGAGGAACCTATTTATCATTACCGTGGACTTACATTTTTTTATACCGATACAGGAGCAGTCAACTGGTTAAAAACAATTTTTTTAAACAACTATTTTAGGTTCATTAAAGAAATCATTTCTTGTCCTATAAAAAAATATGACTTAATCATAAATGATTTTGAACCTGTTTCAGCCTGGTCAGCTAAATTTAAAAACATTAAATGTTTTGAGCTTACTAATCAATATTCAATGGGGCTGAAAAATATTCCAAAGCCAAATAATTATTCAACAATAGTCCTTCATGCAATTAAGTATATCATTCCTTCAAATCTTGGTTATGGATATCACTATAAAAAATATACAGATAGAATTTTTTTTCCTATAATTAGAGATAAGGTCAGGAAACTGAACGTGTCAAATAGTGATGAAATTATTATTTATTTACCGACCTACTCTCCTTCAAATTTAATTGAAATAATAAATCAGCTTCCACAAAACAAAAAATGGACAATTTTTTCACCTGATGCAAAATCAAAAGAAATTATTTCACAAGTTAATGTTGAGCCTTTATCTGAAGAATTATTTTTAGAGAAATTTGCCTCGTGTTATGGAATTGTTTGTGCTGGAGGTTTTGCAACTACATCTGAAGCAATTTTTCTTGGAAAACCAATGTTAGTTGTGCCTGTTGAAGCTCAAATAGAACAGCAATTTAATGCAGCCGCATTAAAGAAAGAAGGAGTGACAGTGATTGACAGGTTCTCATCTAAAAATATTGATCATATTTCAAAATGGGTTGACTCACCAAAAATTTTTGAAATTAAGTATAAGGACGAGTCAAAAGAAATAGTTGAAAAATTAATTTATGATTACTCAAATCTTAACTAAAAATTATCATGGAAGAAAACATTGAAAAACTAAAATTCCCTATCGGAAAATATAAAGCTATTCTTGAATTTAATTTTTCAAGAACTGTTGAAGATATTAAAACACTTGAGTCATTTTCTCAGAAACTTAAAGACGCTGTAGAAGGACTTGACAAAACAGATTTAAAAAAAACCTATAGGGATGGAGGAATGAACATAGCTCAAATCATTCATCACTACTCTGACACTCACACTTATGCATTTATGAGAACAAAGCATGCACTACTAGAAGATAATCCTAGTATAAAGATCTATGACGTAAGTGAATTTTTAACTACTTCAGAATCAAATGTTTTAGATATCAACGATAGCTTAAAAGTTATTGACGGAATACACGCAAAATGGGTTTCACTTCTTAAAACCCTATCAGAAGAAGACTTCAAAAAAACTTACTACCATTCTGCAAGAGATAAAAATATTATTCTTCACGAGAGTGTTGGAATGTATGCATGGCATACTAAACATCATCTAGTCCATATAGAAATAGCTAAAGAAAATATCAAAAAAGAAGGAAAAAGAAAAAGTTAAATATCATATTATGAACAAATTTGAAATTAAATATCAAGGAGATTTGAGAACAAATGCAATTCATCTAGACTCTGGATCTGAAATAAGTACGGATGCTCCAAAAGATAATCACGGACTTGGTGAAACCTTTTCCCCAACTGATATGGTATGTACTGCTTTAGCAAGCTGTATATTAACTATTATGGCAATTGCTGTTGAGAGAGATAATATAGATATTAAAGGGACTACTGCAGTTGTTAAAAAAACAATGGGAACAAATCCCAGAAGAATTTCCAAAATTGATATTGATTTAACTTTTCCAAAAGAATACGATTATAAGACTAGAACTATTTTAGAGAGAGCCGCTTTTAATTGTCCAGTACATCATACATTATCTGAAACTGTAGAAAAAAATATTTCTTTTACATATCCGAGTTAACAAGTAAGCTTCTAATGGAAAATTATATGAAGTAAAATAAGGCTAATAGCTAATACCCATCCAAAATTTCTAGTCAAATTATTTGCTGGTCTAAATAATGATAATAAGGAATTAAATTGTCCCCTACTAGCCAGGGTTGTTAAAGATAAGCCTATAAAAATTACCCAAAAAGCTCTCACAAAATAATTTATTTCTGGTAAAAAAATCTGAAGTAAGATATTTACTGGAAGTGTTGCAATAAAGGCAAATAGAACAATTTCTTGCCTTGGCTTTATTAAAATAACTGCACTACAAATTAGCACTACTATTCCACAGTTTATATAATACCTAAGATTATTTAAGGTGTGCGTAAATGCTGAATTAGGATCATCAAATTTTAAGTATAATAAAAGCATCCCCATTAACAGTGCTGTTCCTAAACTAAATAAAATAGCCTTTTGTCCAGCTTTTATTTTTTCTTGATCGCTCGCTTTTTTATTTATGTATTTTGAATAAATATCTGTTGACCATAATGTAGCAAGTGAATTAAAAGTTGAATCAACAGTGCTCATAAGAGAGGCGAATAATCCACAAAGTATAATACCTTTTATTCCTATTGGAAGATATGTATTTACAATGTATGGAAATGCCATGTCAGGCTCACCAAGACTATCCCCTAAAATACCATAAAGTGCTATTCCAGGAATAATAATAAGTATCGCCATCAAATATTTAATTAAGCCACCAGCCAATAAACCTGCTTGAGCGTGTGCAACACTTTTTGCTGCTAATGCTCTTTGCATTACTGTTTGATTAGCACACCAATAGTTTATGTTAAGTAAGAATAATCCGAATAAATGAGTCCATGGTAAAGTTGGATGATCTGAGGGTAAATGTAGATGCATTCTATCTGGTGTTTTTATATAAAGTTGTTCCCATCCCCCTAGCTGATTTACTGCTGTAAAACAAACCACAATTCCACCAATAATTAACACACTAAATTGTATAATATCTGTTTTAACAACTGCACTTAGACCTCCTAAATAAGTATATATGGCCGAAAATATTCCTAGTATTAAAATCAATATTGCTATTCTAACTATTCGATTTGAATGCAAAACCGATAGTTGTTCTCCAAAAACAAGTTCTGCAGCATATGCTCCCCAAAACAGAGCTGCCCCAATTGTAACTGTTGCAAACAAAGCTATGTTAGCTATTGAGTATAATAAAGCTATTCTCTCGCCAAGCTTTTGAGCAATAAACTGTGTTATTGTCATAATTTTTTCACGCAAAAAAAGAGGAACAAAGACGAATGCTCCAATTAATATTCCTTGTACTGCATTAATTTCAAGATTAGCTTGGGCTAGTCCAAATAAATATGCAGAACCCATCATACCAAGAAATTGATATCCTTGAATATTTGTTGCAATAGTTGAAAGAGCAACTGAATACCAAGGAAGTTTCCTTGAGCTTAAAAAATATTCGTCTGCTGAGCTGTCTGCTTTGACTTTTCCACGAAGAGCTACTGCCATAATTATGAAAAAATAAAACATAACAATTATAAAGTCTAGCATATCTTATTTTCTAACTCCACTGCCTAAGGGGCTGTTAGGTGTTTTTTTGGGACGTCTTCCAAAAACTTCTGGAAGAGACACTGTTTTAATGTTCGGTAAAACATATTTTGCAAACAATTCACACTCTTGATGGTGTGGATATCCTGAAAATATAAATGATTTTATTCCCATATCCATATATCGCTTGATTTTTGCCAAGACTTGGTCTGGGTCTCCAACAATAGCTGCTCCACATCCAGACCTTGCTAGCCCAATCCCTGTCCATAAATTTTGCTCTACATAATGTTGATTATCTGCTTCTTCTCTGAGCATAGCTTGTCGCGCTACTCCTAAAGAGGCTGAGTCCTGTGCTCTGTTTCTTATATCTTTTCCTAAATCCAAATCTAGTTTTGAAAGTAAGTTTTTAGCATAAGCTCTAGCCTCATTCTCTGTTTCTCTAACTATAACATGCACACGAAGTCCAAATTGAACAGAGCGTTCATACTCTGAGGCTTTATTTGTCATATCATTCATTAGCGCTTGAAGTTTTTGTTCTGTTTCAGGCCACATTAAATAAACATTACAATGTTCAGCGCACAAATCTATACCATCAGGAGAATAGCCGCCAAAATAAAGAAGCGGTCCACCATTTTGTTGATATGGTTTTACAGGATCTGTTGGTAAACTTAGTTGATAGTATTTACCATTAAACTCTAGTCTGTCTTGTGTCCATGATTGTTTAAGAATTTCTATTACTTCTCGAGATCTAGAATATCGCTCGGATGAAGAAAGTTTTACTCCTGGTAAGTCAGAGGATATAATGTTGATAGTAAGTCGACCTTTGAGCATATGGTCCAAAGTGGAAATAGTTCTAGCTAGCATTGGAGGGTGTAATTCACCACAACGAACAGCTGCTAAAAAATTAATTTGCTCTGTGATTGAAGCCATACCAGCAACATATGAAAGTGTATCTTGACCAACTTGGTAAGACGAGGGACAAAGAACATTTCTGAAACCTAATTTATCTGCTGTTTTTATAATTTTTGATGTGTTTTCCCAGCTACTCTTATAAATAGGGTTTCGGTTCCCTAAGAAATCATCATCTCCATCACAAAGTGGTGCAAACCAAGAAACTTCTGCACCATCAATTTTCATTTTAGGGTTTTTTTTCATTACTACAAGTTATAAAAATGCTCTATTTGAGCCAATATGTTAACAAAAAGGGAGCCAAAAAGACTCCCTTTTATACAAATTAGTAGGCAATGATCTAGTTCTCTAGAAAATCTTCAAAAGACAATAAGTTTATTTCATTAAAGTCAATTCTCTTAATTATTTTATCATATTCACCCTTTAAATTATCGTATTCCTCAACAACTAAGTTCAAGTTATCCATGTCATTCTGAGATGGCTTGTCATAACTGCTTGAAATTTTTGAAAATAAATCAAGTAGATCCTCTCTCAATTCATTTTCAGCTTGACCAACATAATTGTCACCTGTAGTTATTACTAGCGATTCTTTTAGAGTCTGTAACTTATTTTTAATACCCTTTTTAAAATTATCAGAAGACAAAATCTCATCAATTGTATATACAACATATGCTAACTCCTCAGACAAATTATATAGTTTCATAGTTGTATCAATTTTTAATTTTTTTTCGTCTGAATCTAAATCAGTATTTGGGTCATCAGATACATATATAGATTTTGTAAAACTATCCTTTCCTTTAGTTATAACTATATCATATTGACCTTCTTTAACCCTCGGTGAGGACAATCCTCCACGGGCAAGAGTCTTTCCTTTTGCTACTTTAGGTTGCTTCATCCTGTAATTCCAAGTCACAAAATTCATACCCTTGGATTTACCTGGACTTAATTTTGTAACCAATTTTCCATTATCATCAAAAATTTCCATTGTCATTTTTCCAAAAGTATGTCTTTTAGGGAGTAGATATTTAATCTGAGCATTTAATGAAGAATTTGGACCAAAGAATTGTGTCTCTCTTCCAAAACTATCAGCAAAACCTCCTAGGTCTGAAATAATATATTCATCATCTTCAAAGAAGTATAGTTTTTTTGATAGTGATTCATCACTAATCTCTCTCAATGGAGATATATCATCTATAATAATTATACCTCTTCCATGAGTAGCTAATATAAGATCATTAGTATTTTTTTGTAATTCTATATGATGAATAGCAACGGGTGGGACATTTTTTTCAAATTTATTCCATTTATTACCACCATTAATTGAAATGTATAACCCAAATTCAGTTCCTAAAAAAAGAAGATCTGGATTTCCATAGTCTTCTTGAATACTTCTAGTAAATCCATAAACATCATTATTAGGAATTATATCTACCCAATTCATTCCAAAATCATCAGTTTTTAATGCATATGGCTTCATATCTCCAGTAGTATGACCATCAAAAACAACATAAGCAGTGCCAACATCGTGAACACTTGGCTCAATATGGTATACCCATGTATTACTTGGAACACTATTAATATTTGATGTTAGATTCTTCCATGATTTTCCTCCATCAGTAGTAAGCTGGACATTACCATCATCTGTTCCGATCCATATTACGTTTTCATCAATAGGCGACTCTGCAATAGTAAAAATTGTGGTATGGTTTTCAGCTCCTGAATTGTCCATTGAAAGCCCTCCTGATTCACTTTGCGTTTGTTTTGATTTGTCATTAGTAGTTAAATCTGGAGAAATAATTTTCCATGTATCACCCATATCATCAGATAGATGAAGATACTGACTTCCAATAAAAAATCTATCCGGTTTATGAAAACTAGTTGAGATAGGTGCATTCCAATTAAATCTAAATTTTTCATATCCCTCAACTTCTAATGGTTGAATGGTTTTAACTCTGTTATTATCTACATCATATCTCCAAACATTCTCAGCTCCTTGCATTTCAGAATAAATTATATTCTTTTTTGGATGCTTGTAAACTCTAAAACCATCTCCCTGGCCTACTGGATTCCAATGTTTAGCTGAAATACCACCTGGTGCAAAAGATGGTGCATACCATGAACCATTATCTTGTAACCCCCCATAAACATTATAGGGTTTATTGTCATCTACAGTAACATGATAGAATTGAGATAATGGAAGATTTTCAACTATTTCCATAGTTACTCCTTTATCCCATGACCTATACACACCACCGTCTGTTCCAACATAAAGAATATCTGAATTATTAATATCAAAAACTATATCATGGATATCAGCATGCATGAAACCAAGGTCTTGAAAGGTTTTACCTCCATCTTTAGAGATTGATCCATAAAGACCTGCTTTAACAACTATATCCTCATTTTTTGGATCAACTACAATTCTAGAAAAGTAAAATGGTCTTACTGTAATCCCGAAATCATTATTTACTTGTTCCCATGATTCTCCACCGTTAAAACTTTTATAGAGTCCTTTGTCTTCATCTTTTTCTGCTTCAATAACTGTATAAAGTATATTGGAATCTGTTTTGGCAACAGCAATAGCAAGTCTTCCAAGTTTTCCTTCAGGAAAACCATTATGGATTTTTTCCCATGACTCTCCGCCATCTGTTGATTTATAAAGAGCACTACTTTCTCCACCTGATTCAAAAAACCATGGTCCTCTTCTGAATTCCCACATTGATGCATATATAATATCTGAATTATTTGGATCTAGTGTAAGATCTGCTGAACCGGTGGATTGATTTACATACAATATATTTTCCCAAGTTTCACCACCATCTGAGGATTTAAAAACACCTCTTTCTTCACTATCTGACCACAAAGCTCCTAAAACTCCTACATAAACCTCATTTGAATTATCAGGATTAACTATTACATCAGAAATTCTCTCAGAATTTTTGAAGCCAATATTTAACCAAGATTTTCCTCCATCTACTGATTTATACAAACCGTCACCCACAGATACACTATTTCTAGGCCAAGGTTCTCCAGTTCCAACATAAATTATATTATCAGGATCGTTAGGATCTAATTCAACCGCACCAATTGACTGGGAGTGATCATCAAAAATAGGTCTAAAAGTTGTGCCTGCATTATTTGATTTCCATACGCCGCCGCCAGCTGTTCCTGTATAAATAATCATCGGATCAGTTGGATGGTTTTCCATGTCACTGATTCTTCCACTCATAACAGCAGGACCAATTTGTCTTGCAGTCATATCTCCATAATAATCCTCTAAATCAATAAACTCTTCGTTTTGAGAAAACAAATTTAGAGAGAGAAAAACACTTAGTAATAAAAAAGATTTAAGTTTTTTCATAGTTAAATTATTTTAATTGTTTATTCCTGTATTTCGTCATCAGGAAAGGAAAACTCAGATTCATCAATTTCTGGATTAATTTCCATCTTTTCGACAACAAAAGTTTGTCCTCCTGGTTGGTCTTTTACTCCAAATGTTAATGAAAAAGGGTAGTATATTCCTTCAACCTCTTGATAATCACTAAATCTTTGTTCTTCAATAAAACCCTTTGCAGGTCCTTCCAGGATTTCAGATCTGACAGCTAATGGAATATTATCCTCAGCATCAAATAACCAATAATCTATATTTGGAAATTCTTCACCATCAACTAATACAGGAGTTTTTGTAAGTTTTATAACATTCACCTCAGTGCCTTCAAAGTCCTCAGTTCCATCGAGCTCAACAGTATAACCTAATTCTTTATAGACTACAAAAGGATCAGGAAAATCTTTAAGTTCATTTTTTAAATTAATTACATCTTCATCATCACTTTTTACTGGCTTAAAATCAGGAAAACCAGTAGACCAAAGAACTTCACCATCAAAAACACCTTGTTTAATTTCTTGACCTTGTAGTGATAATTTTAAACTAGTCCTACCTTTTTTTAATTGAATTATTTCTATGGGAATTTCCAATCCTTGCTGGTTTACAGAAGCATATATTTTATAACCTTCAAGTTCTTGATATGCATCAATTCCACCGGTTATTTCAATATAGTTATTTATAATTTCCTCTACATCTTGAGAATTAGCAAGAAAAAATGACATTGTTAGTAATAGTGCGAAAATATTTTTCATAAATGAATTTTTAGTTAATTTTTTTTTGTTTGAGCGCTGAATTTACGATTATTATTAGAATAAAAAAAAAGCCCCCCAAAAGGAGGCTTTTCAAGTACTCGAGGCGGGACTTGAACCCGCACGAACATTACTGCTCATTGGATTTTAAGTCCAACGTGTCTACCAATTCCACCACTCGAGCAATTTGAGCGAAAGACGGGATTTGAACCCGCGACCTCCACCTTGGCAAGGTGATGCTCTACCAACTGAGCTACTTTCGCAGAACTGCAAATTTAAAATAATTTAGTTATTTACATATAGATAAAGATAAATTTAATGCATCAAAATATTTAAATCAATTTAGACAAACTGATAGAATCGTGTCTTTATGAAAGTTAGAGATTTTTTCAAAAAAATATTTTATAACTTCTCATATTGAATGATCATTTCGCCTGGATTATGGGATGGAATATAGTAGGAAAACCCATACTTTTTACAAATTTGATTAATAATTTTTTTTTGCATCATAGGAGAGTTCCCTGTTATAACATGAAGACTAACACTACCTTTTACTGAATTTAAGAGCATATATTCTTCAATAAGCTCTAGACTTTCAGGATGAGTTTTTCCATGTAAATCAATCTTCACCTTTTATTTCTTTTTTTATTTGATTAAGCTTTATTAATGCCTCGACTGGACTTAGATTATCAATATCTAAATTTTCAATAATTTTTCTAATTTCTTGCATCTTTGGATCTTCAATATCAAAAAAGCTCAATTGAAAGTTATCATCTTCTTTGCCCCCTTTTTGTACGATTGAGTTAACACTCTCCATTAATTTTAATTTGTTTTTTGCAGAGTCAAGAACAAGTTTTGGCATTCCTGCCATCTTTGCAACATGAATACCAAAGCTATGATTGCTTCCACCTTTTACTAGCTTTCTTAAAAATATTACATTATCATTTGTCTCTTTAACACTGACATTATAATTTTTTATTCCTTTAAAAATTGATTCCATTTCATTTAGGTCATGATAGTGAGTTGCAAAAAGTACATTAGGTTTAAGTTTATTTTCATGTAGGAATTCAGCAATTGCCCATGCAATTGATATTCCATCATATGTACTAGTGCCTCTACCAATTTCATCTAGAAGAATTAAACTGTTTTCTGTTAAATTATTCAGAATTGAAGCAGTCTCATTCATTTCTACCATAAATGTTGATTCTCCCATAGATATGTTGTCACTTGCTCCTACCCTTGTAAATATTCTGTCAACTATAGAGAATCTCATTTTCTTAGCTGGAACAAAACTTCCGATTTGAGCTAAAATTGTAACTAATGCTGTCTGCCTTAATATTGCCGATTTTCCTGACATATTTGGACCGGTAATCATTATTATTTGTTGGTCTTTATCTAATAGAATATCATTTGGGACATATTTATCTCCATGAGGAAGGTTTGCCTCTATTACTGGGTGTCTTCCCTGAATGATTTCTATTTTTTTTTGATTAATAATTTCTGGACATGAATATTCGAACTTTACTGCCCTTTTAGAAAATGAATTTAAAATATCAATTATTGAAACTTTTTCTGAAATTAATTTTAATGTAAAAAGAGAGTCTTGAAGATTATCTAAAAGTTTTAGAAAAAGTTTTAATTCCAGGTCTTTGATTTTTTCATCAGCATTAATTATTTTTTCTTCATACTCTTTTAGTTCCTGAGTTATATATCTCTCAGCACTGACTAGGGTTTGTTTTCTGATCCAATCTTCAGGAACTTTATCTTTATGGGTATTTCTAACTTCAATGTAATATCCAAAAACATTATTAAATGATATTTTTAAAGATGGTATTTTAGTTTTAAGAGTTTCTCTCTCAAGAATCTGATTTAAATATTCCTTACCTGAGGACCTTATTTCTCTTAATGAATCAAGTTCTTTTGAAAAATTATCATTTATAAAGTCGCCTTTGAGAATTGAAACTGGTGAATCTTCTTTTAAAGTTTTTGATATTTGGCTAATAATTAATTTTGAATTTGGTATTGATTTTCCAAAATTTTTGAGAGTTCCGTTGACACCTATCAATGACTCTTTAATTAATTTTATATTCTCCAAGGAATTTTTTAGATAAACCAATTCTCTTGGTGATACTTTATATGTAGCAATTTTTGACATTAGCCTCTCTACATCAGAAATGCTATTTAGATTTATATCAAGCATGTCTGAAATATCTGCATCATCAATTATGGAGGATACTAATCGTTGTCTTTTTATTATCTCTTTTTTATTTACAAGAGGGAATGCTATCCAACTTTTTAACTTTCGAGAAGCCATACTTGTAATGGTGTCATCAATTGTATTAGAAAAATCATGTCCATTTGGTGAGTTTGATTTAAATAATTCAAGGTTTTTCATTGTGAATTTATCCATCCAAACATATGAATCTGGAAAGATTCTTTGAAGGTTTGAAATATGACTCAAATTATTGTGCTCAGTATCATCCAAATAGTGAATTATTGATCCAGCAGCTACAACTCCTAGTTTAATCTGCTCAACACCAAATCCTTTTAAACTTTTTGTTTTGAAATGATTTAGTAATTTATTTTTAGAATATAAATTGTCAAATACCCAATCATCAAGAGGATAAATATTATATGAATTACCTAACAACTCTTTAAATTTTTTCTTTGATGGTTTAGAAACTAAAATTTCGTTAGGTGAGAAATTTGCTATTAACTGATCTATTAATTTAAAATCTCCTTGAGAGACAAAAAAATCACCAGTTGAGACATCTAAAAAAGAAATTCCACATTCATTTTTTTCAAAGTATATTGACGCTAGAAAATTATTTTTATTTTGATCTAAAACACCATCATTTATTACAATTCCAGGTGTGACTATTTCTGTTACACCCCTTTTGACAATCTTCTTTGTAAGCTTAGGATCTTCAAGTTGATCACATATTGCAACTCTATAACCTGCTTTAACAAGTTTTGGTAAATAATTTTCAATTGAATGGTGAGGAAAGCCTGCAAGCTCAGTTTCACTAGTTGATCCTGCACCTCTTTTGGTCAAAACAATACCAAGCACCTTTGAAGCAAGAATAGCATCTTTACCAAAAGTTTCATAAAAATCACCAACCCTAAATAAAAGTATAGTATTAGGATATTTAGATTTAATATCATTATACTGCTTCATTAAAGGAGTGATTTTAGTAGCTTTAGTCACAAATTTGTATTTGTGCTAATGTAAATATTTTTATTTTTACTCTAATGCGAAAATTAAAAAATACTGAGTTAAACCGAAAGTCAGTTAGTGAGTTCAAAAAATCAAAAAAAACTTCAGCAATAGTTATTCTTGACAATATTAGAAGTATCCATAATGTTGGGTCAATTTTTAGAACATCTGACTCATTCTTAATTGAAAAAATAATTATCTCAGGGTATACAGCTACCCCCGATAATCCAAAAATGGAAAAAACTGCTCTAGGTTCATCAGACTCGGTTGATTGGGAATATTCTAATGATATAATCAATACAATCGAAAAATTAAAGAAAAAAGGAGTAAAAATTATTTCAATTGAACAAGCTGATAAATCTCTAAAAATTGAAAAATTCAATCCAAAAAATGATTCTAAATATGCATTTATATTTGGTAATGAAGTAGATGGGGTTGATGATGATATAATTAACGTTTCAGATCAAGTTGTTGAAATACCTCAGGTGGGTACAAAACATTCCTTAAATGTATCTGTCGCTGCAGGTATTGTTCTTTGGGACTTTTTTCTAAAAACAGAGATTTAATATGAGGTTTACAATTATCCTTTTTCTTGTATTTATTTCTTGTTCAAAAAAATCTCAAGAAGAAATTAACATAAGTCAAGAAGAATTATCAATTGTATTAGATGAAATATCTTATGAGAATTATGAAATCTACTTACTTGAAAATCTTGATGATAACAGAGGTTATTGTATAGATATTAAGGGTTCTAAATCTAATGCTAATCCTGAAAATGGACTTCAAGCTCATACTTGCTACTCTTATCAAGGTGAAATATCAGTTGATCAAAAATTTGATCAAAGTAGAATTCAAGAAAATGAATTTTATATGCCCTTTTTTGATGTATGTATGGAAGTAGAAAATCCTGAAAGTTCATCAATGATTCAACTAAAGACTTGTGACAAAAATGAAAACCAAAAATTCTCTTTAAACACAAATGGGAAAATATCTCTAAATAGTGATCCTAATTTATGCCTAACAGTCTCTGAGAACTCAAGAGAAGGTGGAGGTGGAAACCCTATCCATAAAATCAGGAATTTAAGCCTTGAAAATTGTACTAATAATATATCCTCTCTGCAAAAATGGGGTTTAAGAAAGATTCAATAATGTCTTCTTAGGTAAATCATTATCAGTTGAAACTTCTAATAACTGTTTAATAGATTTATTTAAAATCGGATGATTAAAGCTACTTGCTATGTCATTTAATGGAACTAAAACAAAATTTCTAATCTCTAATCTAGGATGGGGAATTATCAATCCTTTTTTATTTATAATTTTAGTTGAGTAAAATAAAATGTCAATATCAATTTCTCTAGCTTTTATTTTGTGTGAATAAAACTTACGTCCAATCTTATTTTCAATATATTTCAAATTTATCAAAAGTTCATCTGGAGATAGTTTTGATCTAACTAGTATACATAGATTTAAAAAATCATCTGATTCAAATCCCCAAGCTTTGGTCTCATATATTTTTGATATTAGTTCAATATCCCCAACGTCTTTTCTTATCATTTCCAATGATTCTTTTATATAAGAATATCGATTACCTTTGTTACTGCCTATTGATAAATAAATCTGACTCATAAATTTAAAATATTATGAAACCTAATCAAATTTCACTAGCTAATAAAATCTATTTAATACTAGCTGGATTATTTATTACATCTCTTGTAGCATCAAATTTAATATTTACTAAAATATTTTATTGGTATCCTTTTGATATTAATTTAATGGGAGTAAAACTTTTTGAGTTATCAGTGGGTATACTTCCCTATCCTTTGACTTTTTTGATTACTGATTTAATATCTGAAATTTATGGACAAAAGAAAGCAGATCAAGTAGTAATAACAGGGATATTTGCATCAATTTTTTCAATTGGATTAATATTTATTTCAAGTCAAGTGCCCGCTATAGAGGGTTCTCCTATTGATGATGCTACTTTTAATAGTGTTTTTCTAAATGCCCCTTTAGCAGTATTAGCATCAATGCTAACATATTTATTTGCCCAATTTGTAGATATTAGAATTTATCATTTCTGGAAAAGATTAACAAAGGGGAAGCATCTTTGGTTAAGAAATAATTTTTCAACTTTTACCTCTCAATTTATAGATACTTTCACTATAGTATCACTTTTAATAGTTTTTGGGATACTTCCACAAGATAAATTTTTAGTATTAATTGTATCAGGTTTTTTATTTAAGGTAATGGTTGCAATTCTAGATACACCTCTTTTATACTTATGTGTCTGGATATTTAGAAAAAAATTCAATCTAAAAGTAGGAGAGGAAATAAAGTTAACTTAATTGAATAAAAAGAGAATAAATAAATATTTAAGTGAAGTTGGATTTTGTTCAAGAAGAAAAGCTGATGAATATATTTCTGATGGTCGTGTCTATATAAATGGTAGTCCAGCTGTTCTTGGCTCTAAAGTAAATATTGAAGATGAAATATCAGTTGACAGTGAAATAATTCAATATAAAGATAAAAAGAGAGTATATATAGCATTTAATAAGCCTGTTGGAATTGAATGTACTGGAAGTCACAAAATAAAAGATAATATTATTGACTTTATTAATCATAAAGAAAGACTATTTACAATTGGTAGAATAGACAAGCAAAGTGAAGGCCTTATTTTACTTACAAATAATGGGGATATTGTAAATAATGTTCTTAGAGCAGAAAATAAAAAGGAGAAAGAGTATGTTGTGACTGTTGATAAAAAAATCTCTAGTGAGTTTATTGAAAAAATGAGAAGAGGAGTCAGGATTATGGGAAAAATGACAAAACGATGTTATGTCAAGAAGATTCATGAGAATCGTTTCAAAATTGTATTAACTCAAGGTATGAATAGACAGATCAGAAGAATGTGTGAAGTTCTTGGCTTTAGGGTTATTAAATTAAAAAGGATAAGAATTATGAAAATTCACCTTGATATAGAAATTGGAGAATACAGAGACTTAAATGATGAAGAAGTGAATCAGTTATTCAATTAGAAATTGAAATTTCTACAAGAAAACCTTCATTTGATCTAACATTAAAAACACTTGAGTCTTCAAAAATTAAATACTGACCTTTAACTCCAATTAATTTTCCCTCAACATCATTGGACTTTTTTAAACTTACAGACTTAACACTTTCAACAGGCTGCTGAATTTGATAATTAAATTTTATCAACTGACTGTTGATTTTAAAATATTTTTCAAAATCAGAACCTAAAGCTTCAAATGCAATTTTTTTATCGGAAATAATATCTGACTCATCAATATTACTAGTTAACATTTTACGCCAGTTTGTTTTATCGGAAAACTTATCTTTGAGTTTTACTTCTGCAACCCCAGCAAGATATCTATTAGGCACCTCTATTAATTGAATCGCTTCGACGGCTCCTTGATCAATCCATCTAGAAGTCATATTATTAGATCTTGTTACACCTACTTTTATTCCACTAGTCTTAGACAGATAAACAATATGACTCTGTAATTGAATTTTCTTTTCATAATCAATATTTCTGTCTTCAACACCTAAATGCGCTTTACTTAATTCAGGCTTCATAATCCAATCCCCTGACATAGGGGATTCAAAAAAACATTTTTTACAAAATCCATTTGCAAAAATTTCTAAGTTTTCAGAACACGACAAACAACTGTATCCTATTTTATGAATTGATAGATTTTTTCCAACTAATTGATTTATTAGTAAAAAATCATTTTCAAAGTCAAGGATGTATCTAACAGGATTATCATATATAGATATCATTTTTTTTAATACTCCTGAAAACATAATTTAATGTTTACTATTTTTATGTTAAATATATACATTCCATGCCAATTCCAATTTTTAATTCAGTCGCATCTTTTTTTTTAAAAAGAAGAATAAGTCAAATTGAATTATTTAAAGATTATCCAATTGAAGTTCAACAAGAAGTGTTAAGAAAATTGATTGTTTATTCAGTAGATACTGAAATTGGAAAAAAGTTTGATTTTAAGACAATTAGACATTATAATGATTTCAAAGAAAGAGTTCCCATAGTTGCATATGAAGATATATACGATGATATTGAGAGAAATAGAAAAGGGGAACAAAATATTTTTTGGCGCACATCAGTAAAATGGTTTGCAAAATCAAGTGGAACTACAAATGCAAAGAGCAAATTTATTCCTATTAGTTTTGAATCTTTAGATGATTGTCATTACAAAGCTGGGAAAGATATGCTCTCTCTATATTTTAATAATAATATAAATTCACAATTACTTGCAGGTAAATGTTTAAGACTTGGTGGGTCAAGAGATATTTATGAGAATAATAGTAGCTACTATGGAGATTTATCAGCAATTATAATTGATAACCTACCTTTTTGGGCAGAATTAAGTAGCACCCCTAGTTCAAAAGTTTCACTTATTCCTGAATGGGAAGATAAAGTTCAAGCTATTATTAATGAATCAATTAATGAAAGAGTTACCAGTTTTGCTGGAGTTCCATCATGGATGCTTTCGTTATTCCAGAAAGTAATTGAAAAAACAGGCAAGGACAATATCCTTGAAATTTGGAATAATGCGGAAGTATATTTTCATGGTGGTGTAAGTTTTGAACCATATAAATCGCTTTATAGAAATTTATTTCCTTCGAAAGACTTTAAATATTTTGAAATATATAAT
>JACLAD010004138.1_pt1 | contig 26031 bp, 3 predicted proteins | sample 8027901 | NCBI WGS metagenome assembly JACLAD01 (sample SAMN15725071, study PRJNA655200) | protist metagenome | isolation source: fluorescence activated cell sorting (FACS) single amplified genomes of... | place: Spain: Blaines Bay Microbial Observatory, Mediterranean Sea | collected 2016-07-05 | reverse complement strand
CGCGCACGCGTGCGTGGCGGTGCGGCGGTGCGGCGGGCGGCGGCGCGTGGCCGCCGATCAACTGCTTTTGCCTATCGGCGACTAAGGAGATACCCCGAGGTACGAGGCACGCGCGCCGGCCCACCGGCCGCCGGCCGGCGGCGCCGTGCGCTCCCACGTGCGGGCCACTAGCTGCGCAGCTGCGCGCGCTCGCGCCTCCACCGACCTCCTCCTTGCTTACTTGGCCCACTCTTCGGCCACCCTCCTAACGACGCGCGTTGCCGTTGTTTGCGGCCGCCAATCTACTGCTGAGGCGGAGCCGAGCCGATAAGCAACTCGCCAGGACCGCTCGTCGCGCCCGGTGTCTCTGGCGTGAGGCCGACGATAAAACCAGTAAACCGCTCCGGCCCCAGCTGATCGACATATGCACCGAGCTGGTACTTGGCGATGTTGCTGGTGCCGACCGTCCCGATGATCTGGCTGTTCTGTCCAGCCGAGTCCATGGCCGCCCATCCCGTCATACCGCCAAGTATATCATTCTCAGCAGGCGGTGGCGGTGGCAGCAGGTTTGGGTTGGTTGTGGCCATCATGGACTCGTCCTGCTGCTGCCACTGCTGCCCTGTCCTGCCATCCAACAGGAACTTGTACGCCGCATAGCAGTGCTTGGCTCGGAGGAATTCATCGCCCGGCTTCAGAATTTCTGCTTCCGTCTTACGTTCTACATCTCCCCCATTGTAACTGAAATCAGAGGGCGGGAAGTGCTTGAAGAACGGTTGGTCCCCGAGGAACTTGCTTTCAGCACCTCTGGGCAGCAGCTCTGGTGGGATCTCCATGCACCGCAGCCACAGTTTGAGCGGCTCTTCCGCATCCACCGTCTCCCCGTACTTGAGCAAGAAGGTCCACATCACTGCCCTTAAAATCTTGCGCTGTCTATCATCACAACCGAATTGCAAGAAGGTTTTGAGCTGTTTTGCGTTGTTTGCGATGATTCTCCCGTCCTCATCTCTGACCTGGACCGACTCAGGCCACGGGTGCTCTAAAGCAGCATTTGTCTCACGTCCGAGCTTCTCTCGGAGCTCTTCCACTGCATCCTTCCGTGTGCCTTCCCCGCTGATCTCGTCCAGCAGCCTCTCGAGCAGCTTGCCGATGTGCCTGAGCGTCAAGCGCCGGGCCTTCTTTGGTGCAGCCTTCTCCCAAACATTCGGATGTATATCCGCCCAGTCCGAGAACCGCATGTCCAGCTTCGATGCTGAAGATGGATCAGCCGTAAATTTGCGCATGCCGTGCCTTAACTCGTCAACGAGCGCAAGGACACGCTCGGGGGTGGTCAAGAGCTCCAGCTGGCTCACAATGCCGTCCAGATCGTCCGGAGGGTCATTCAGAACGGCGGCCAGAGCATTGCCATTGCGCCGCTTGAACAGCCTGTAGTGGTGCAGCGTTGACGGCACGAACATCGAGAATTCACCAACCACATTCGCAAGTCGTTCCTCATGGTTCATCCTGTTGACCCGACCATCACCATCCTGGCGCAGATCTGCAACGAAGTGGTGCCGCCAGCCGTTCTCGAACTCAAGCCGGTAGCGGTTCTCGGGAGCGAGCGGCTGTTTCCGCGGAGCGCAGTGGATGACAAAAATGATCTGCCGGCGGCCGCCCGTCGCACCCTCCAGTTGTTTCCCCGTGCTGCGCTCCTCGTCCGCCTCCTGAGCCAGCAACTCGCAGAGCCGTCGGGTGTAATCGATGCACGCCCTTGAGCAGCTCTTCCGGGAGATGTCGCATTGCACCAACAGTCTCTTGTACTTCGGCGGCTGTCGTGCATCATGGGCAGCATGCTGCGCGTGAGCGGAGGGGGGCTTGAAGAAATTGTCCCGCAGCTCCGCCCGCAGCTCTGAGGAAGAAGAGAACTCGGCAAGCTGGAGCATGTACGTCACCTCCTGCCCCATCTCCGTCACCACTCCGCCACGCGTGGCATCACGGTCGCGCAAGTGGCTGGGTGGCGAGTGCGTGGACACGATGACCTTGGCATGGGGCTCCTCGTGGTCGTTCAGCCAGCTGAGCAGCGCTCGGAGGCTACCATGCATTGGCTCCGACGTGACTAGTGCGGTGTGCTGGGGTTTCTGCAGCTGCGTGTCCCGCAGCGCCGGACTCAGTGCGATGCACGTGGGGTGCGCGTTCAAGAGTAGCTGGTGTTGCAAGGCGGGCAGCAGGAACTCGAGCGCTGCATCGATTTGCCTTTTGCTGAACACCTGGATGTGCTCGTCGATGGCGAAAGTGTTTGCGCTCTGGGCGTTGGGGTAGCCGTCGACATCGTTCCCATGCACGCTTCCCCTGGTTGTGCGATCATTCCAGGCGGCGTCAAAGATTTCTGCCTCGGTGAATCCGGCCTCTTCCAAATCGCTCTTTCCGAAGCCAGCCTTAAGCATCTCGACGGCTGAATACTCGGCTGCCTTCAGTTCCCAGGCCGAAAAATCGGCCGACTTGAGCTCTGTTGCGGAGTAGCCAGCTTTGCGGAACAGTCTAGCAGAATCAGCTGAAATATCAAATCCCAGGCGCTTCGAGTGCTTCAGCAACTGCTGCACCGAAAAGCCGGCCTCGCTGAGCTCGCTCGCACGATAGAGTCGGGGGCCACCACGAGCGCGGCGTGCAGCGTAGAGCGTGTCGTCCTCGCACTCGTAGTCGCTGGTGCTCACGGCACTCAGCAGAAGCATGGCAGCCGTGCTGGCACCATCGTCGTCATTCGACGCTCCACAAAACACGTCTCCCATTTGAAGAGCAGGGTTCGCACCTGCGTTGCACTCGCGCATGACAGTTCTCATCCATTCCACCAGCTCCTTGTGCCGCTTGCTGATGCTCGTCCCCTTTGCGTCTGCGGCACTCAGCACATGCTCTGGCAGCATGACCTGCTTCTCGAAGCGATTGAGCAGCGGCAGGTCGAGCTCATGGTAAGCCTGGCGCCTCTCCACCACGACCACCACACGGAAGTCAGAGTGCACACGGCATTGCTGCGACCGCGTGCCCACCGCCAGTCGAAGGAACTTGCGGGTGTCGGGCTTCGTCAGCTTCAGGAACTGGCCCTTGATAAAGGTGTTGGGCAACGGTCGGTCCTCTGGAACCTTCAACTTGACGGCACTGCACCTTTTGAGCTCCTCGGCCGTCAGACTGCCATCCACCAGCTCTAGCACTATGCCAGGCTGCAGCTCCACCTCGTCCTCGCCGTCATCAGTTCGGAGGGCGAGAGTTCTGATCACCCTGACGTTGTTCCCCCTGGCGCCGGCACCTGAGGCCGCCCCACGCCGAACCCGCGCATGAATGCTCGAGTCGACGATGACATTCAACCTGTTCGACTCCGCACTTACACCGCCTTCACGCAGAGTCGTGTCGTCTCGCAGCCGCTCCCCAGTCTCAGTCTTGATAGTTTGCTGGTTGACATCGATTTCCATGTACTCCTGGATCATTTCTTTCAACTTGGACACCTTGTCGCTAAGGCGCACCTGCTGGAACTGCTTGTTTTCTTTCCTGAATTCAGAGGCATCCCTGGCAATAAAAGCGACAACTTGTTCATCGTCGTCTCCTTTGTGGCCGATCACGATGCAAAAGATTGCCGTCCAATCATCTGCGGGCTTCTCGCTCGGGAAATCGAACAGTTTGGACGCACTTCTAGCCAGCTGCTCATCTTCGACGAGTCGGAGCGCACTGACGTGACGTCCTAAAACGGTCACGATCTTCGTGAATTCAACTTCATAGCTCTCCGAGCCGATGAGCTTCCGCACAGCCTTCTTCAACCTGCCCTTTTCGCCCTGAACGTCGTAGGGCAGCTTGTCGTAGTCGCGGTAATGCTCCACCTCCACCTCGAACGTCGCCTTACCCATACGGACGAGGCACGCCTGGTTGAGCACCTCATACAGCGCCTCGTAGATGCCGTCGTAGTTGAGAAGGACGATCGTATCGCCCGCTTTCATCGCGTTCTTCACTTTGTTCACGTCCTTGAGCAGCTGCATCTGCGAGCGGTCTCCGAACGGGCTCCCTTCGAGAACGACCGCCTGCTTTGGTTTGCCCCAGCCCTTCGCCCCGCCGCCGGCGACTGCACCGATCCGCTTCTTGGAGAGCAGCTTCTGGTTGAAGAGCAGCCGCAAAGCCGCGCTGTCCTCGGTGAGCAGCATCAGGTGCCTGGCCTTCTTTTCAGGGTTGCCAAGATTCATCCTGACGAGCTCGGTAATTGACACGCTCTCCCTCAGCCGCATCGCCCTTGACGACCCCATCGGCGCGCAACTCTGCTCGTCCAAGAACCTTTGAATGCCATCCTTAAGCTTTTCGGTGGTCATGAGCTCCCGCAGCATGTGCTGCAGCATGAGCTCGTGGCCGCCGAAGTTGCGGCAGGTCGCGTACACGGTGCGAACGACCTCCTCCTGGTTGGATTCGCGCGATTTACCTGGACCGAAGTGCCCTCTGATTCTCCGTGGCGGGTATTGGGGTCTTCCGTATTGCTCACTGGTGGCTTCTGGGTGTGACTGCTCGCGCTCCAACACTTGCCGATCGTAGGCAATGCCGCTGAATCTCCGATACTTCTTCCCTTTTTCATGGGCGCCCTTGGCTGAAAAATAGGCTCCCATGTACCGTGACGTGTCCGATTGCTTTCTATCGAGGAGCACTGCTGCCCAGCTATGCTTTCTCATTGGACGCCTGGACGCCTTCCTGCCCGTGTTGGCTTGCTCCCTCGCTTTCTGAGTTTTCAGCCGCTCCGCCTCCTCCCTCGCGAGGTGCTTGATCACCGAGTAGTAGTCGCGCATCCCGAAGAAATTGCGCGTGAGGTTGATCGTGTTCCCGGCCTCCAGCTGCGCCAGTTTCTGCGCCTCGTATCGCCGTATCTGGATCTGAAGCGCCATCTCCTTGCGCCGCTTCTTCCTCTCCTTCTCCTCGTCGCGCCACTGCTTTCCGTTCTTTTTCGCCTTCTTCTCCCTCACCTTGCGGCGCAGCTCATCCCCTTGCACTCGATCGAACTGGTTCTCGTCACTGGGCCAAATCTCTTTTGCCTTCCACTCAGAATTGTCCGCGCTCACCTCGTACTTTACAATCTGCTTGTCGTATGGATAATACTCGCGTTGAGAGGAGTATTCAACTCCTCCACGCGCTGTGGTCTTGTGGAAGCGCTTAACTCCATCTGCCGCGTCATATTGCCCTCGACCCACCTCTCTTTGCATGTTCCCCGGCTTCACAGCGATCTTCTTCCCCTTCTCCACCCCCTCCAGCACAAGCACTGTGTATTTCTTCGTGTCCTTATCTTGCGGTCCAAGCACCCGCGCTTGCTTGTCCACCACCGCCTCCGACAGCGTCTGATTCGGGTCGTGCTGGTCGGGCACGAGCCTCACAAGGTCTTGCAAAGGCCCCGTTGGGTTCACGACAGCGTTCACCAAGATTTCATCCGCGTTCATCCCCGGCTCTCGCCGGGTGTCCCGATCCAGCTTCAGAAGGTTCAACTGGGCGGGTCTTTTGTACGCGATGTCGTATGTGCGGAGTAATTCCTCCACATTCGGCTCGATCTCGCCGTTGTACGCGAAGACCGGGACCTTTTTCAAGATTTGCTCCTCATACTCGACTGTGCCGTCCGCACCGACTTTCCGCAGCTTCACGGAAACGTCGTACTGAGGCCCCAGAATCTTATCAACGGGAAGCTTCCGTTCGATCTTGGCGCTAAACTTGTCCTTCCAGTCCTTGCCTTGGACCTGCTGCTCACCATACCAATCCTTGAGCGCCTCTTTGAGCGCGTCTAGTCTCAAGGGCTCGCCAATCTGAAACTGCGCGTATGGGTGTCGCTCGGGGGCCAAGGTGTCTGCGTCCAGTGGCCAGTTCGAGAGGTTTCGATGCCAGCGGCTTGTCTTCGTTGGCCCAACAGACTTGTTGCCGTGCTTCGGCACGAGCTCCGGTACCATCGCGTCCATCCACCTCCACATCTCCTTCACCTGCCTATACGCCCACGCAGTGGGATCGTCCTTGTGCTCCTCCCAAAACTGGAGCAACTCTGGAGCTTCTCTCCGCAGTTCTGCTGCATCTTGAAGTACGATCTGCGGAGAGAAAACGTTATTTTCAAACATCTTGAAAGTACGATCTGGTGAGGTGATGGCGAGCGAGATATGCTCGCGATGTGCCCATCTCTTTCGGAACTTCTTCCCGTCCTCGATTTTGTTGCTGTTCGACCTGTCCGTGTTCAGCGTTACTTCATCCCGTTTTCTCTTCCCGGCGATGAAGTTCCCGTCTTGATCAAAATAGGCCTCTCCCTTGTCGATTGTCGACCAGTTTCCGTGTGCGTCTTGCCCAAAACTGCCGTCTGCACGGACGTATTTCTCGGGATACCCGTAAATATCCAAACGATGCAGCTTGACCCCATCGTGGAACGGAATCTGCCAGGTGCAATGCTTCCACGTCTGCCATTCCCCATCAGAGTATTCGTCGACGCCGATCGTCCTGAAGCGGAAGGTCCGCTCCTTCGGCACGTACTCGCAGTCTACTCGGTACCAGTCTGCACCTGCGTTAAACCGGCCACCCTTCTTATCGACTTTCATCTCGAACAGCTTGGTGGAGATCGCCCGCTCATCGTACACGTCCAGCTCCATCCCGTCGTCAAAATCGTGCTTTCGGAGCATGCTTTCACCCTCGGGCTGAGGGTCACCGGCCCGCGGCTTCCAAAGCTGAACTGCCGCGTCCTTCTTCAGCTTCCACATCAGCTCCTGCTTCTCTTCCGGTACGGTCATCTTCCACTGATCAAGCATATCTCGGGTGCCACGCACAGCCATCTTCCCGCCCAACCACGGATCACCGGGTTGGGCATCAAGCTCAAACGCCGCGTTGATCACCCACATCAAGTCCTTGCGCTTGTCCACCTCCCGCCGCAGCCGCACGCCTTCGTAGTCCTCTGGTACGTCCTCCAGATATATGTAGTCATCGTGCGGATGGTTTTCCTTGCGGTATTTCTGCAGGCACCACAGGGCGAGCGCCGTCTCCTCGTCCGCCTCGTAGATTTTGGCCTTCAACTTCTTGACCTTATCACCGCGGGCCATGTGTATCCGGTGCCGATGCTCACCCTGCTGGTGCGCTCTGCGTAGACCTCCGGGTGATTGAACCGAAGCTGCGGGCACACTGACAGTATGTGGATTGTGCGGATCGCTGTAGCGGATGCCAAAGGACACAACCTTGTCCTGCTGGTAGTCCCGCTGCACGCTGACGATCTGGCCAGATTCCCAGTACACCTGCGACCCCGCGGTCTCAAACTCCACTTGGTCGCCCTCTTTGAAGGGAGGGACCAACGACGCTATGTATCGGGTAAGCGGTGTGCTCACAAAGATGTCAATCGGTGCGGCCGAGACGTTGTCGGAGATGTAGTCGTGCAGGATCGAGAGCCTCTTGACCGTCTTCTCGTCGATGAGCTGCTTGCCATCGCTGCTCTTGCCCATGTCTCTCGCCATATTCTGCAGGTCGCTCACGTCTGGGTCTGGTCGCTGGAGGCACACTGCTCGGTTCATCGTCGCTGGATCGAGCACCCAGTCGGAGATACCGATAGTGGGCACCTCCAGGTCGTTCAGGATGTCGTGCAGTGCTTGAAGAGGCATGTGCGGCGAGTGCTCCGCGAGCCCAACCCCGTCGAGCAGCAACGCCGTCACCGTGTCGCAGCGCCACTCAGTCTTGCCCTCTTTGATCGATAGGTAGCGACCGCGTGTGGTGAGGATGTCGTCCTCGAACTTCTCAGCCGTGCCCAGCTTCACCACACTCTTCACTTTGTACTCTTTGTCGCGGTCGATCTTGGCGTCCTTCGCGAGCCCATGCACGAGCTTCCCCTCCCACTTCTGACCCCGAGCGCTGGGCTCCTTCTCGCTGATCAGCACTGTGACCTCGCGCTTCGTCAGCGCATTGTGCTTGCGCTTGGCCTTCCAGAACTGCGTGGCAATCGCCTCCGCCGTCGATGCGTTCGAGCACTGGAAGGGCACAAGGCGGACCGCGTTTGTCTGCTTCCAGAACCCAACGCTCGACGCGGAGCCGTTAAGGTTGGAGACGACAATCTGGATAGCGAGGCTCTTCGACGAGCCTGGCTTGCCGACCACGAACACGGGGATACGATTGAGGATGCACACCGTCACCACAAACACGTTCTCCTGCAGTGCCTGGTTCATCGCGATGTTGCTCAGATCGCCTCGCTCCAGGTCCATGTGTTCGGCGTACATGAGCTGCTCGTCCTCGATGATCTTTCGCTGCTGCTTGACCGACAGTTGGTGATGGTCGTGGAACTCCGACAGCTGGTGATGGTCCCAGATCTCGTCCGCCCAGCGCTCAAGCCGACGATGGAATTCTTGCCGGTCGAGGCGGTTCGAGAGGCGGAAGTAGTAGACGAGCGACAGGGACAGCACCATTGCCCTCGGCGTCAGTGGGTCGCGCGTGAAGCCAAAGGTTGACGGGTCAAAGTCCTCGGGGCAGTCCTGCTCGTTAAACCACTGCTCAGGCGGGAACAGCGGCTCCGTGATTTGGCCCACGTCCACATTGTCCTGCATGAACTTCTCCCACGCGCTCTCAGTCAAATTCGGAGCATCGCCAATGATGGCTGGCCACAAAGCCTCGATGTCTTTGCGAGAGTACCTCAAACCCTTCTGATTCAAACCCTTCAGGAACTGCTCCTGAGCCACTCCTCTCGCGTTACCCCGTTGCTGAGTCACTCCTTTCGCGTTGCCCTTTTCGAGCGACTGAAAAAACTTGTCTTCATTCAAGTTGTTGTGCTTGATGTACTCACGGATATCCGCTTTGAGTTCGACCAGTCGCTTCTTTAAAGCGTGACTTAGATCGATATTCCCACGTCCTTGGCTCTGCTTCTGCAGCTGCCCTTCGCGGGCAAGCCGGGCTTGCTCCAGGCGCTGCTTCTCTTTGGGACCGTATGTGCAGTTGAACCAGTGAAGCAGCCTGATGACGCGAGTGACATCACGTAGACTAGTTGCACTCTGCTCGGGCTCCACGACCAACTCTTCGTTCTCTTCCTCCTCCTCCCATTCGTGGTAAGTGGGGTCGCCCTCGTGCTCTCGGATGAAGTTGGAGGCAGTCCAGATCAGGCGCGCAAACAGCATGATCTGATCTTTGAGATAATGGTCATCGTCATCGTATTCCCGACGCGCGCGCTCGAGCAGGTCCGCTCGTTTGATCGCCTTCCTCCCCCGAGGCAGTTGGACCTCGATGGAATCTGTGCCATTGTAGACGCCCCTCGGGTTGATGCGGGCCGGGTTGCCGTGCTCGTCCGCGCATATTTTGCCGAGGGCATCCTCCACATACCATCGGGCTGTTGCGTCGCTCATATGCTCCTTCTTCTTGGCGCTCACAAGCTCCTTTACCGTCAGCTCGAGGTAGTCGATGGCGCGCATGCTAACCTTCCCCACGTTGTTCTTGTGCGGACGACGAGGCCAGCCGCCATTCGCTTTGCCCTTCTCAATCGCCTTGGTGAGCATCGACTCGATGTACGTCAGCTCGATGTCCGAGTCCAGCGCACCATAGTCGAAGACCGAGGCGAGTATTCCGTCAGGAATCGGGCGCACGCGATACACGAGCTTACTCATCTCGTTCCCTTGCACGCCTGACGTGGTGTCCTGATACGCGAGGCCGACTGTGCTGTCAGAGAACTTGCGCTCGCGGTACGGGCTGCACGCAGCGAAGACCTGCACCCGTGCCGGCAGGCGCTTGCCGTGGATCGAGTGCAGCGCGATGATCTCATTCAACAGCCCCATGTGCTCGCACGTGTTGAACTCGTCGAGGAAGACGAAGACGCGCTCGTCGGTCGTCGTCTCTAAATGCTCCTTCGCCGCCTTGAACTTCTCGCAGATGTCCTGCTCGGTGGTGCCGCCATGGATGCCCAGCTGGTACATCTTGGAGCCCAGGAACGCTGCGAGGTACTCGAGCATCATGGTCTTGCCACAGCCTACCTCGCCCATCAGAATGATAGGGATGCCACAATTGACGCGGAGCATGACTGCGAGCATCTTGAGCAAGTTGTCGCCTGTCAGGGCGTAGCTGCCACCAAGCAGAGCTTTGCTCTCCTCCGGGGTACGTTGCTTTCCTGTCATCAACGTGAGCAGCTGGTAGAATTTGTTGTTCTCGTTGTCGCTCAGATTCTCGCCGATCGAGAAGTAATTCTGTTCCAGGATTGTCTTCAGGTCTTTGTTCATGCTATCTGCCATCTCCTCGGGATCCAGCGCGAGGAAGGACATGGCCCCGCCCTCGGACTGGGTCTTTTTCTTTGATTGCTTCGCCGCCTGCATCAGCTCCCGTGCCTCCACTTTATCGATCATCTGGCACGCAGCCTTGGCACTGGTCACCTTCCCCGTCTTTGCATCGGGCACGGGGTACTCCGCCACCCAGCCAACATTTCTTCCATCTTCGTTCACGAGCTCCAACCACATCTGGTCACCACGCTCCGGGCAATCGCGCCCCTCGTGCTGCCGGCAGAAAGGTTTGTGGCGCACGTTTTGCCCGTTTACCCGGGCGCCGACGTAGGTCATCTCCTGCCATCCACGCGTCACTATCCGCTCCCGTTGTTGCTCGGTCTCATAGAGGTCAGGCACGCTTTGGTACTTCGCCCTGAGGCGCCCCTGGCATTCGCCAGGCGTGTACACTGAAAAGACCTTCTCCTCGATGTTGTTGAGCTTCGAGGGGTCCTGCCTCTTATAGAAGTTCCTTAGCGCCTGCTTCTGCGCCTCGGTCCAGTTCGGTTCGTAGCTATCGAGCATAACCCTTGTAGCTGGTCTGCCCCCAGGGCCTCTGTAGTCCAGATGCGTCACTGTCCCCTCACGGGCCTCTCTCTTCAAGATGACACGGTCTCCCTTCTGTAGTGGCAAGCGGCCCGCTGTGACTGCGGCAATGTGCTCGCGGTCGGTGACGTGGATGACGTACTCGGCGTCGGAGTTGTCAAGGAACGGACGATAAGATTTCATGTGGTACCCACTGCTGGTCCTGCCGTAGAAACGTCCAATCTGCCGAAGCTGGCCATTCACAGGCCGTTTCGTGCCGCGGAACATCTGCACGTCCTCGTTCTCCCTGAACACCTTGTCGACATTGGTCTCGTAAACTGACAGTTTTTCCATGTCCTGGAGGCGGCCGCGACCGGCAGGTTGACGGTCAAAATCCGGATCGAGGGCCAGCGGGTTCTTCTTATCCATAGTCTTTGTCCTCCGCGGCGGGAACCGGGTCTTCACGATGCGCAAGCGGTTTGTAACCCTGAAGGTCTCGCCCTTCTTGAAATTCTTCTTCTGCGCCTGTACGAGCATTGGTGGGGGTGCTCCCACAGCGGTCCACTCCCTATACGGATGCTCGGCGTCGGGCTCCAGGTAGTAACCAGGCGGCGCTCGGAATATAGGCACCTGCCCGTTGCTCACGACCTTGTAGTATTGGTCGACTTTGTAGTCAAGCTCGAACACGACCACGCAGCCTTTATTGAGCGCGGCGTCCTCTTCGTTGACACAAAAATCCTGAACTTCCCAATAGGGCTCCTGCTGACCTGGAGTTGCATTGCTTCGGAAACCTGCAGGTCTGGCGTTTAGACGGTGGTCTTTCTTGGCCTGATCGACTTTAGCTGGCGTGCTGAGGTCGACCTCCTTGTCGTCAATCGCAACCTGCATCGTGAAGGGGATTGGTTTACCACGCTCAGTGCCGCCGTCTTCCGGCTTTTTGTACTCCGAGTTCCAGACGGAGACCTTGAAGCGGCCGGACGGTGCCGAGCCGCGCTTCCAGTAGACGCTTTCGACTGCCTGATGCACGCCCGATTTTTTCTCGCCGTTGATGTAGACATCTCCTTTGAAGTAGCGGTTCATACTGTTCGAGTTCATGCTGCCGTCGAGCTTGCCGCCGCATGGCGATTTGCGCGCCTTCCAGCTGATGTCGAAGCCGTCAGGTGTCTCAACGTGGATGTCGAGGTCATCGGCAGTCTCCCACAGCAGCGAAAACCTCAAGTCCAGGTCCTCCAGCTGTGCCCCACCTGCCTTCAGCGCTTTGTTCCCCTGGGTCTGCTTGGCCAGGAAAAACTTGCTCTCCAACCCCAAGCAGTGAGCGAGGGTAGCGTCATTACCATGCGCATCTTTGTCTTTCAGCTCCTTCCCATCGTACTTGAGCTGCTGCTGCGCCACGGACACCTGCCCCTGGCTGTCCGTGCTGCCCCACTGATCGCCCGCCCCCGGCTGTCCGTCCTTCGTTTCGCCTCTGAGGAAGATGGCTACCTTCAGTTCTCTTACAGTGGTTAATTTATCGAACACCAGTTTATCGGAAGAAGATTGCTGCCGCTTCCGAGTATATGGCACCCGAATGACGACTCCTGTCACCGTCCGAATCTCAAGCCTGCCGTCCTCGGTTGCCGATCTTCCTAGCCACTTGTCTACAGAACTCGCCTGCAGCTCCTTTTGGAAGAGGAGGTACTGGTGAAGATTGTCCTCGTCTTTCCACGAGTTGACCCAACGGCCTTTGCTAGCCTCCTGCTTGCTTTGGTCCTGCATCAGCTCCCTCATCGCTTCGAGCTGTGGATTTCGTGTAGTAATCTGGCATAACCGCTCGATCATCTGCTTGTCTGCTTTCGTCTCCGCATCTCGAAGCATCTTGTCGAGGGGCCAGCTTTCTGGTCGTTCAACGGCGATAAGCTTGTGGACAACCGTTGACTTGGCGGTGATGATCAAGCGCTCCACGAGCATGCCCTTGAAATGCTCGCTTGAGATATTATCAGCCTCCTCAGAGGCGTCGCGGACAATCATGCCAACCTCTGGGCGATCGCAAAATTGGTGGATGCGACTGGTCTGGTCGTTCAGGCTCTGCAGCTGCCAGAACATCGTGTTGACGAACGCCCAGCGAGCCTTGACCGAGGTATTCGGTGGCAGGCCTTCCACTGGTGTGTTGCCCCCTGCGAGCCAGGTGGCGCCGAGAGCATGGAAGCAGGCTCTGCCGGACAGCTCATCCAGGACCTGACCACCGTCAACTTTCACCACACACAGTTGTTGTTGTTGTTGCTGCTGCTGCTGCTGCTGCTGCTGCTGCTCATCTCGTGGGACCAAGCTGAACATGAGGGGGAACCGACCGTCGTGGTCTTCCAGGTATTTGAGCGCATGGCAGACGTACTGTATCCGCTCGAACGGCGAAGCGGGCTCGCCCTCGCTCGTTGTGAGCACATGCGATGCCGTCGTCTCGATCATGATGTTGGGTTTGTCCTCCTCTGCACTGCGCTCGTGGCCGTAGAGCAAGGCTCGGTTAAAGCGTGCTCCCTCGTGCAGGTAAGAACTGTTGCGCATAAAGTTGTCCGCGCCGACCTTACACGTCTTGTTTCGCACCAGGTCTGTCACGTGCGAATGAGGGGACTCCATCGAGTCTGGCAGCTCAAGCATCAGTGCCACGGGGCTGTGTTCAAACTCTGGGATCGGGCTAAGGTTTCCATCAAGCTTGTGCTCCGGGAGCCATGCAAACTGGTCGCCCGACGCAGAGTCAGCCATCAGCCCGAGGAAGAGCACCTCGAATAGGGGACCGTTGAGCTCCCCCGTGCAAGTGGACGAGATGTCCAAGTGCAGTGTGCGGTCGATGTCATTGCCGAAGTGCCCCTTGTGCGTTCTCATGTGCCCGCCGAGGCATTTGATGAGCTTAGCTCGGTTGTTTGTGTGCACTGGTACGTGCACTCTGTGCCTTTGATTGTCCTCACACCACTCCTTGATTTCAAACGTCTTGCCCTCGCCCTTTCTAGCAAGTACACCACCACTGAACTTCTCCGACAGCGATTCCTCAAGGGTCCGGCGAAACTTGTCAGGCAGCGGATCGGCCACTGGCCCTTGCGCAGGCTGCCAGCTGGTGCGGTTTTTCTCGGTGAAGGTGTTGATGAGCTTCTGCGGCTCGTTGTCCTTCGCAGATAGAAGGACGAGCTTCGCCTTGATATCTTGTTTTTTCATGACCTTCTTGTAACACTCGACGAAGTGATCCTGCAGTGAGAAGCTGAGCAGGTCTATGTACGCAATTACGTAGACGATGTCGCCGTGGATCTGCTGCGATTCAACCTCGTTGTCGTGGTAAAAGGCCCATCGGTTGATGAATGACTCGATATCCTGCTCCTCAGTGTGGCTGCCACAGATGAGTACCTCCTGATGCTCCGGCAACCTCGGTACAGCTCTTTGGCCAAACTACGAGCAGGAGGGAAGTAAGTGAATGCGAAGGAGTTGAGTGGAAGTGCTTTGCAGACTCACGAGCAGAAGAATGCAATCGAGCACGGTATCATCGCCACGCATGTTTGGCTTGCAGAGCACCAAATTAATGCCCTCTTGGATATCGGACGACGCCCCCCCCGCTCCGATTGGCAGCTGACGACGTGGCGGCTTTATACCCACCATCTGTGAGCCGAGCCATTCGCCGCACATATCCAGCAGTTCGGCTGCCTGTACCTTGCCCTCAATCGATTGTGGTTCCCGTGGCGGCCATCCCAGATCCTTGCCGGAGGCGTGTCCTAGATCTCCTAGATCCTCGATCATCTGATGGAAAGTCCCGTGCCCGTTCCATCTGCAGAACGAGAGGATGTCGACTAAAGTAGCCTTGTCTTCCTTATCCAACTCTGGCTTCTCGAGCGTGCGCACCAAGGCATCCAGCTGCAGATGCAAGCGGCAGAAAGCATCGAATCAAAACAAAGACAAACAGTACAACAAGGTGATCCAAATGTACCTGGCACAGAGAGAGGAAGTTGAGGAAGTAATGCTTCCTTTTGCACTCGCTCACATCGTCCGCCCACTTCCGAAGCTCCTGCTTCTTCTGCTCCACTTCCTTTCCGAGCTCGTCGGGTTGTTGCGCGTAGAACTCCTGTATTACCGTTGAGCCGTTCGCTTTGCATTCGGCCCTGAACTTCGTCTTGAAAGCCTCGAAGCGATGGCTCCAAGTCTCCTTCTGCTGCGCAACTTCGCCGCCAAGCTTGACCACGGCACTGCTGAACGCCGAGAGGAGCGCCGTGGCCGGTGGCGGCGGGCGGAACACTTGTCGATCACTCGGCGGTATCTGCTCCGCCTCGAGCGTCCTATCATTCTGCGCTGCCTCATATATTTGCGTCAGCAACCGATGCGCCTGGTCTGTCTTGTCGTCGCGCAGCAGCTTGCGGTCCTCTTTCTTGCTGTACACTTCCCCGCCAGACGGAGGTCGCATTCCGAACTGGTACTCGCGGTAATCAAAGTGGCCGGAGCGCTGCAGCTTCTCGTACGTGTCCGCGAGGTCGAGCATGTGCTGGAACTGCATGGACGCGTTCTGGATGTTGATCTTCTCGTGCTCCTCCTTCGGGTTGCACAGGTTCAGTCCGGAGCGCATGTCTTCGAGCGTCTCCTGGTCGTAGTCGCGGTGAGTCTTGCTCCACTCTTTATATGCTTGGCCCGACCAACTCATCGGATAGTTAATCTTGTCCGTCCCCTGAGATTCAATCATCATGTTGCCGCCTTCCTTGTCTTTGTCATCAGATGGTCGGGGCGGCGGAGGCGGTGGACGTTTCTCATCAGAGTAGGTGAGAAACCACTCAAACTGCCGCCCTAAAGCGCTTGCAGCCGAATCATCTTTCGTGTCGCCGCCCTTCGACATCAGCAGCTCCTGCACCATCGTCCACGGATCCTGCCGGCCCGAAGCGCCAACAGCCGAATCACGTTTCTTATCGCCGCCTTCCGCCTCTAGTTGCTGGTGTTTGTGCACCAGAAAGAGAGCGCTCTTTGACTGACTCACTCTCCTGGAATCAATCACCCAGTGAGCCTCCCTCTCGGGCTTCAGCCAATTCTCAAGCATCTGCAGGTCGCCCTTGTCGGAGTCGGGGTCCATCACCATTTGGAACTGCTTGTAAAACCGACGGATGTACTTGTAGCGCGAGACAATTGCCTCATCGTCGATCGTATCTTGCTGCTGCCGAGCGAGCCGATCTTTCTCAACCCGATCCTCCTCCTCTCCGTCTGCATACTCAATGTCAACCAGAACCTTGCTTTGAACTCCGTCGGCCTTGAACTCCGTGTAAACCTTTTTAATCTTGCCAGGATACCAAACCTCGGAGTTTATTTCATCATCCTCTTTTCTGCGACAGTCCACCTCCATGCCAACCTCGGGGTTCGTGATGGGCTCGACATCTCTTTCCTTACCATCCTCGTCAATCAAGTCGAGTGCGTGGAGCAGCTCGGTCCAGTCTTCGAAGATGACATGGTCGGGGTAAGTCTCCAACGAAGGCATTGCCACATGCTTGCCGATGGTGAAGCCATTAGGCGATACTTTGCCCTTGAACTCCGTCGGCCGAATCAGAGGCTTCACGTCCCTACGAAGCTCGTCGAGCTTGTTGATGTTGCCGTCGAGGCCCTGCACGGGGTCCCAAAGCTCGTCGGGGCAATCCTTCTGTTCCTTGCTCTGCGCCTCTTCATCGGCCCGCTGGAACTCTTCTTCATCCATTGACCGCAACCAGTCAATTACTGCAAAATGCGAGGGCCTCGACTGCTGCATCGCGTCCGCGTTGCCACCATTTGCAAGTATTGCTTTGAGGATACGGCACAGAGACTTGCCCTTCTTTCTTACCATGTTCAGCACATTCTTCGCGTAATCCCGGCAAAACTTCTTGATCGAAGGGTCACCCTCGGCGTTCCTGAGCATCTCCACCACATTCCCAGTTTTCTCCGATCGTTTGTTCGCTTTTTCGCAAAGCTTTCTCAGCGTGTTTCTCGTCGTTTCGCTGTAGCCCGAGTTGGATGGGAATCGGAGGTCCTGTTCAAACTTGCTCAGCTCCCGTGCGACTACGAAGCAGAAATCAAAGAGTATGTCTCTCGGCGTTTTGGGGCCTGTTTTTTCCGAGCGGAGGAGCTCGGCGCAGAGCATGAGTAGGTCTTTCAACGTCCGCAGGGAGTCGGCCTGCCCCTTGTACTTCTCGAACACAGCCAGCGTTGGCAGATTTGGTGCTTCCGCCAATTGCTTTGCGCCTCCAAGCAGGTTTGGAATCAAATTGTCAGGTGGAGACAGGTCGATGATTTCGTGGTGGGTTCGGCACATGAGCTCGATGTTCCTCTCCGGAAATCCAGTCAAGGGATCCTGCGTAGCCGACCAACTGCTCTTCAAAAGCCGGATAGTCTGGCTGAGGTCCCCGCACAGCACCGTCGTTTCCTCCAGCTCTTTGAAATGCTGCTCCCATCGTGCCCAGGCCGTGTACAGACGCCGCACCGACTTGAGCAGCATGATCTCTGACATGACCGTGTCTCGACTGTCCTGTGCTTCTCGCATGTTGGAGCCGCGGCTCAGAATGGCGCCGAGTGTCCACGCGCGGCCTTGCCCGCGACGCCTTGACTGGCTTGCCCCGGCATCCTTCGATTTTTTCGAGAGAGACTCCAGTCTCTTCTCCAACTGCATTCTATCGAATTCAATGACCTTGGCCAAGATTTTGGCCGTGGGGCGCACTAAGTGATCGAAGGTGCTCTCGTGTTTAAAAAGCCTCTGCTTTCCGTGGTCAGCATGGGGGCTGATCTGGCCTTTGTAGATTTTCTGACCGGCGGACGGCGGGAGTAAGACTTGTTGGAGCGAGTACACATTCAGATCCAGGTAACTTGCGTTGAGCCACTTGCTCGCCTCGGACGCGAGGCATGTTTGCAACACGCCGGGCTCAAAATACTCCTTGTCATCCTTTTCGAGCTCCTTCGGCGGCTCCGTGTCGCGAGGTTCCGGAAGGAGGGTACGGCCGATTCTGTACAGCGACTCGAGAGTGCTCCAACCCTGCACGCAACTCTCCCAGCTCTCCTCAAAGCACGCTCGCAACTTCTCGCCGAGCTCAGCGTCGTCAACAGCCTCCAAATCCTCCCAGCGTGCCTTCACGTGCTCCGAATACTTGGCTTGAATCGCCTTCGCGTCGTCTTCACTGCCAGCAACTGCAGTTGCGCCGACTTCAGTCCTTTTTGTCGCGCCCTCTCCGTTCGGTTTCCACGGGCACGCGTTTCTCGGGGCAGAATCCAAGTAAGCAGGCGGATCGAACTTCCTGAATCGGGTCCAGCAGTCGAAGTATTTGCCTCCTTCACCCTAAATGCACCAGCGGAGAAGGGGAGAGTGGTGTGAGGGAGGGAAGGGTTTGCCAAGGACAGACGCAAAGTCGTTCACCTCCGGCAACCTCGAGCGTTCAAGAGGATGCTCCTTCCTCCGGTCGCTGGTTCTGCTCTCCAACGATGGGCCTCCGTTGATGGTCCAAGACTGCGTAGCATTCGTCCGCGGCGGCTTGTCGTTGAAATCGTCGAAGCAGAACTCTCGCATCTAGACACACAAACTGTTGAGAACGCGCGACTGCTGACTGATCGGTGCATGTGCTGACCTTGTCTGAATTGCTGGTCCACCATTGCGTGTCCAGAAGCTGGTTCTGTACCGGTTCTTTGTATGCCTCTACTTTTTGCTTGTAGAACGTATCGAGCTGCGTCTCCATTGTGTGCGCGAGGTAGAGCTGATAGAACAGCGGGTTGCGTTCGTAGATGGAGTCCTCCTCCTCCGAGACGAGGCTCCGGTGCCGCCTGTTGTTACAAGCAGTACGAGAGGAAGGGAAATCAGAGGCGATGGTCGCGTGGCTGTGAGCTTCGCGCAAAGAAACTCACCGATTGAGAAGCTCCCGCCATTCTCTCAGCTTCGCTGCAGCAGTTGTGCTCTCGTGGTCGTGCTCAAACAGCCAGTCCTCCGCTTGCAGCAGCTGCTCGAGTTCTTGGTCACCAATCAAATCCTTGTCCCGCTGTTCTCGCAAGCGCCGCCGCGCCGTCCGGCGCTCCATTCGGCGTCGACGCTTGTTTTCGACTCTGCACGAGTAGAAGAGGTCATTTCTCTCGCTGACGACCACCTTGATGTTGCTCTTCTTCACATTTCCTATGACCTCCATGCCCCTCGCATCTCTGACCTCCTCCATGTATGGTTGGTCTGCAAGCGCAGCCGTCTCCTCCTCTTCCGAGATTTCAGATTTGAAGTTCGTGAATCTGACAGTGAAGGTGCCGTTCTTGTTGTCGCGCACGATCTTGCCTGGATAGTAGTTGTAGCGGCAGAACCTGAACCTGCCACCTCCCTGCTTTGGGGGGTACTTTGCTTCCACTTTGTTGCCCTTTTGGGGGTCGAACAGCCTCGGGTTGAGGGCTCGCTTTCCGGATACAACATTGGCGATCGTCGATCCGTCAAAAACGGTGGGAAGTGTGTGGCGTTTGGACTTGCCCATCGTGGTCTTCTTCAGAATGCCTTGCTTTCGGACAAGCTGCTTTTTGACTTTCTTCTCTTCCTTGCCATCATCGTAGTTGATGTCGTAGGTATCTTGCCTACGATCTTGCCGGGAATTGACGTGCACAGCCGAGATCGTGCCCGAGAGATATTCACCCTCTTCTTGGTAGTCGGCTTGAACTTTGTCACCCTCCTTGATAATACCCAGCGCCACCCTGATGACTTTCAACCACTCCATCTTCTCCACTAGACTCCGCGCGCGGACGACAAGCGTCTTCAGCGTTGCCCCATCGTTTTCTTCTCTCTGCTCCAAAGTGAAGGAGTTCTGCACGCAACCCCCTCCCCACCGTTTGTCGACGTAGCTTCCCTCCTTGAAGTGCGTGACTGTCATCTTTATACTGTCACCGTCTGTCGCCCCATGCCGCTCAAAGTCCCGCGATGATGGATTGAAGGTGCACATGCTCCACACGTCAGCATCGAGAAAATTATCGTCGTCACCGAGCAGCGACAGCACAGCAGGGTTTGCATCTTCGAAGATGTAAAGTTCACCAATGACGATGTTCTCCTCCTTGACGAAGTTTTGGACGAGCTTCTCCGCGAACTTGACAGGGATATATTTTGTCAACGAGAGCAAGCGCTCGTGCACGTGCTGACGCTGCTCATGAAGCGGCGACCTGAAAGCGTCTTCCGTCCACACATCGTCGAAGCTCGGAATTTCTCGTGCCATCCGCCGAAGCATCGGCCAAATCCCCTCGAAGTCCTTGTATTTGTGATCGCCGCTCGCAACACTCTTCCGTCCGCTTCTGCGTTGTTGGCGTCCCACACACACATCAAGCCGTGTTTTGCCACCGTACCGTACCGCATTCTGATCACTCCAGCGCGGCCTGCGGTAGGCCAAGAAGGAGCCGTCGTACGGGAATCGGAGGCTCAGCAAGTGCATGCATCCGACTGAGCACGTCTGACCGTAGAGCATGCCAAGAGCCTGCATGAAGCCCTTGGCCACTCGCGTGAGCCGCGCGTCCATCCCCTTGCCATCGACGAACCCAAAATCCTCGTGTTCGACGGGTCCGCCGCTTCCAATTTCGTTGAAGGAAAGCTCTCCGTGTGCCGCTGCATTTTCGATTTCTTTACACCTGCGCCGTGCTTTTTGGTACCAGTCAAGGCAGGCGTGCCAGATGTCCGCCTGGTCGAGAAGCTCATGCACGTCATCCTCTCCGAGGTGATCCGTCGCTGTTGCTGGTGCAGGAGGATACACCTCGCGCAGGATCTTCTCAAGCACTGCGGACTGCAGCGCATACATGCTCTCCAAACTCGTGGTGTTTTGTTCATCATCCAAGGGCTTACTCATGTCCTCCAGCACTGCGAGGATCAGATCACGCCTGAGGTTGGCATCGAGCTGGCTCCACGGCGACTTCCACCGAGTACTCTCCGACAACTTGTCCGCATCCTCGATGTGCTTCACATTAGCCTTCGGCGTGAACCTTTGAACCATCTGCCGCATCTCATTCAACAGCAGCTCTTGCTGCGCCAGCGCGAGCGTGCCACCTGATGACTCTTCCGCTCTCTCAATCTTCTCTACGAGCGCTCTGAATTCTTCGAGAGCCTTGCACAGCTGTGTCGGTACGCTCCGGCCGTGCTCGTGCCGCGCCCTGGCAAGCATCTCGAGCACAGGCTCCATCTGACCATCGCAATCAGCAGCAGCAGCAGCGCTATCGTCACTCCGATCATGGAAGCTTTCGACGTTCCGCAGAGCATTCGAGGCGCTGCCCCAAAGTTCCACGATGAGCTCGTTGCGTTCGCGATTCAGCGCCTCGAAGTCGATGTGGTTGACAATCGTCAGGGTGCACAGCTGACGCAGAACATGATCCACGACAAAAGCTAGTTCTTGATGAGGCTTGTCCTCAAGCGAAGCAACTTGCACTTGTGGAGGACGTGCAGTAGCCCCCTTCAACTCCTTTTCTCTGAGACGCTTCTGCAGCTCATAGAAGTCCTTCTCTTCATCCGCCCCCTCGAAGCTGATCGGGCCGTCGCCACGGTTTCTGACGAGGAGCTCCATTTGGAACTTGCACGAGGCGCATCTGCAGCCCAAGACGACGCCAGCGACTGTGGTGCATGCGGCTATGCTGGACATGCTGCCTGCGCCGCCCTCCGGTTCTGGTTTGACACGGACCATCACTGAGCCATCATCTGCTTCTAAGATGTCATCCCGGTACACTTCGTAAATGTTATTGTCGTCTCCATCTCGATCTGCAGGAGCGAGGAATTGCTGCACTATATCGTCGTCGTCGAACTTCACCTTAGCTGTTGCTGCGGTCGTGCCGACGACCGTGCCGGGAAAGTAACGCAGGCTGCGCTCGCAGGCAGTCTGACGCATGATCGTGTACGTGTCGAGCTCGCGCGTTTTGTGAAGGTTTCCTTCTTGTCCTTGGAAGCCTTCTTTGTCGACACCAAAGATCTTACAAAAGCGTATGAAGCACAAGATCTCCTCGTGAGCCTCTTCCTTCCACTTGTGAGCATCCTCTTTCCACTCTTTCTTCTTCAAGGTCTCCAATCGCTCCCACGGTGGTGGACTGGTGATAGCGATGGTCGCGTTGGTGCCGATCAACAAATCGTCCGCAGCCGTTAAGGAGCTCGCAGCCGACGCGTCACTGAACGTGATGGTGTAGCTGTGGCCGTTCCTTGTCTTGGCGCTGTGCTTGACGTCCACCGTAATGCCGGGCAGCTTCTCGTCGAGCGCATCTTTCACGACAGTCGCGCTGGCACTCGCAGGGATGGCGCCTGTCGTCACGCCGTTGACGGTCAGCACGAAGGTTCCGCCCAGGTCATCCTTGCTGGCCGAGGTGGTGATCCGCCGTACTTCGCTTGTGTCGACGTCTCCAGTCTGCCCGTAGAAGACGCGTTCGAACAGTAGGTTTTGCTGTCCGAATTCCCACGAGTCCATGTGATCGGGCTGCCCCACGTGTTCATGATCATCGTTTCTGACGCACGGTGCGCATGTCCAGCACAGCAAGCTGAGCTGACGCAGAAGTTCATCCTCGTCGAAGTCATTCGGATCGGGCTGTGTGGCTCGGAGGAACACGTCGAGCTGTGCGAACGTGATTGACCGCCCGCTCCTCGCAAACGCCCACCGCTTCTCGTACATTCCGCCCAAACTTGCGTACAGCTTCAGCCAGCGATCAGCGGCCCTGCTCAAGTCGAGAACACACTTATGCTGCTCATCATCGAAATCGTCGTCGCCCGCGTCGTCCTCCCCCCAGGCCTCCCGCCAGTCCTCCTCCCATGGTTCCTGCCGGCTCAGCAGGCCTCGGAAGAGGCTAGAATGCTCTACCAAGAAGGCCACCCACTGCACGAAGTCAGCCTTCACAATCCTCTTGTTCCGGGGCTCGTGCCCCCCCCTCTCATCTTCCCTCTCGTCATCTATGAGCACCCAAGGCGTGTCTTCCCACTCGTCATCATCAGTGAGGATCCTGTTGCTGTTGCGGAAAAACCGATCTAGAGTTCCCAGCTGCAAGTTTCGGGGAATATCCCTGTCGCCTTTTTGATAAAAAGAGTAGATCTCTTCCCTGTGACTGAAGCCAAGTGCATCCTTCATGATATCCGTGACAGGTTCCATCATTTTGCGCGTAGGTTCGTGGACAGCTAATTGTACAGCACCCTGACGGTCAATCTGCTTGAAGCGGCCGGTGGCAAGCTTTAACAACTGCTTCATGAGGTTTAGGTGCTCCAAAGGAAATACATGTACGCTAGGACGAGGAGGGCGCTTGTCTGCAATCGCATTCTTGATGCGTGCATACTCCTTACTGTCTTCGATCTTGTCGTCGTCTTTTGCGACCAGCCATAGCTTTTGCAATGATGTACACGCTCGAAGGTATGGTATGAGTGTGTCTGCAACGGGCGCACGCAGGGCCTCCTGCAGATGCAGCCTTGGTTCTCCTTCACCCAAGAGTTCGTTAGCAAAGATCTCGAGCTTGGTGTGGCCGTCCTGCGCACCCTCGCCCCTAAGCTCAAGCAGGTCAGCAGCCATCTGGAGCACCATCTGCCATTGCGTTTTTGTGACAGTCTGAATGACAGGTGTGTCATTGTCTAGGCTTAAGAGTTCACCAATCGATTGGCGCCTGTCGTCACACCACTTAGCCACGATAGCGTGCGCAGCAAAGTACTCCTGGAAAGAAAGGTGCGACATCCGGTATTCCTCAACGTCCTTCCCGGTCTTTTCATCGACAGTCATGCCAAGCGACACCAGGATCGGCAGCTTGCCCTTGCTCACCAGCCCCCGCACCAGCTCCCACTGATCGCCACCCAGCCCCCAGCCCTTGACATCCTGCTCCGAAAAGATTCGGAACTGCCCTTCGCGCCGCTGCGACCGCAGCGAAAGCTCAATCAGCAGCTGCTGAAGCACCTCCGCCTGCTCGACCTCCTGCACCCCGTCGCTCATTGCTCGGCCCTTGATGCCTTTGAGGACCTGGTGCGCGCTCTGCATCACAGCATCAATGGCCTCCTGGTAAAGCTTGCTGCGGTTCTTGGGGAATGAGTTGCCGCGCGATTTGAAACCGGCGATCATCATCGAGAGCATCATCGGGATATTTGCTATTTCAGCGTATGCGCTGCTATCTGTCAGTTCCGCCATGAACTTTTCTACCACCTCATCGCTGTTTTCGCCCAGCCTCATCTTCACCGTTGCCTTCTGCTGCGCACGCGACATTGGCAGCAATTCCACGATTTGGCATCGCTGAAATGACTGCATCTTGAAGCCTGAGTGTCGACTTGTGACAATTGTCTTGTGCCCTTTGTCAAGCAGCTCTTCCGCAATTGCCCGCTCGACCTCCTCCTTTGCGCCGCCCGCCTCGTCCACACCGTCAACCAGGAACAGACACCGCCGCTCATGCACTGCCTGCATCAGGAACCGGTGTTGCTTCGAGCCCCGAGGCCCATGATCCGAGTCAAGATAGCGCTCGATCACGTTCGCCAGCTTTCCATCGCCGCTGCCGCCGCTTTCCTTCAGCCTCACCAGCTCGATCACCAGGATCAGCACCGGCACCATGCCCAGCTCCAGCGCCAGCAGCGCAAACCGCTTCAGCTGTGTGGTCTTGCCGATCGCCGCCGCGCCCAGCATCAAAATGCCCGAGTCCGGCCAAAAGGCATGCTCTCGGTCGCCGGCAGCGCTGATTGTCTTCAGGATCTCCAGTGTGTCTACGCCCTCCGATTTCGCCTTGGCCCCACTCCCGTCCCGCTGACTCTTCTGCTCAGCCTTGAACTGCGAATCCTTGCGCGCCTGCTGGTACTCCTCCGTGTCCACATCCACCTCAGGCCCTTTGAGCAGCTCCTTGTGCCTGCCAGCCTGCCGGAACTTGAGAAGCGTCAGCTGTGTCCGCGTGTCAAGCTGCTCGTCGCTGAATATGTCATGGATGTGGATGTGCTTGTCCGTCAGCTGCACCTTCAGCCGCTGCATCTCCGCCTCGTACTCGTCGGGCTCGAGCAGTGCGATAGCATGATTCAACGGGTGCAAGTTGACATGCATCGTTGTATTTGCGGCATCCGGCTTTTGGTGCCCTCTCTCATCTGCGAAGCTCTCTGCTTTCGCGAGCTCATCGCCGAGAAGCTCATGCATCGAATCAACTGCATCTGTCCCTGGTCCCGCAATCACCGTGCACCAGCGCCATTGCCCGCCCTTCACCAGCACCCGCAGCCGCTGCTCTTGCTTGTAGCGGATTAGCGGCACACTACCCAATTCATCGGCGCGTTTGAACAATTGTGTCTCTTCTGTGTCACCCCCAAACTTTACCCAGACTTGTGCAAGCTGGGGCTTGCCAAGAGCAATTGTAAGATTTGTGGTCCCGCTGCCCTCCTCAGGATCACGATTGTCATCGATGCTGTCGTCATCGTCATCATTCTCGCTGTTGTCAGCATCACCTGCCTCTATCTTGTCGTTGCCGTTGTCCTTGCCACCGGCGGTTTCAGCACCACTGGGCGACTGCTCATTCCATACCAACTTGATACTGTCGGCGTCGCTCGGCGCGACCTCTTGCAAGCCAACTTTCCATTTTTGAACGTCACTCTCAATGCTGAGCTCGTGCCCCTGTTGTTCAACCTGAATCCCTGTTGGCGTGTTTTCGCTGAGATACTCAGCAACTCTGAACGCACTGAGCAATAAGTCAGCATCCTGATGAGCCGAGCCGATTACCAGGTCACCAGGACCACTCGTTGCGCCCGGTGTTTTCGGGGTAATGCCCACGATGAAGCCGGTGAGGCCGTTCGGCTGGTTGAAAGGAGCACCGAGCTGGTACTTGCCGATGTTGCTGGTACCAACCGTCCCGATGTTCCGCCCGGCGGTGGTCCCGATGATCTCGCCAGTGCTTGTCACGCCGGGGGTTGATTGTGCCAAAGCGTCGCGCTTTGCAGCGATCGTGTTGAAGGCAAATAACTTCTCAAGGGTGTCCTTGTCATCCTTGCCAAGACTTAAAACGTACTCTTTTCGCACAGATCTATCCGATTCTGTTGCAACAACGACTTTCTTTTTTCGCCGAGTGATACTCTTGACATTGTAGGTTTCCTTCGTTTTCTTGTCTTTCGATGTCACCTCTAGCGTTCGTTTTAGAGCATTCAAACGAAAATCCTTTAGCTCTGAGGCGCTTGCGCGCTTGGGCCTGCTCAGTTCGAGTGCATTGGCTTCGGTTCTGCCATTCAACCAAGCTGCCTTCAGCTTCAGGAGGGCACTATTCGACGAGTCCAGGCCTTGCAACCAGTCTTGAATATCCTTCGTGCACTGCTCTGTGTCTGCAGTGTGGTTGTGGAGGATGATCTTGTCCTTCTCCTGTGTGACTCGACTCTCCGTCATTTTGTCCAGGCGAGCAGCGACCTGTT
>JACLAD010008945.1_pt1 | contig 26072 bp, 30 predicted proteins | sample 8027901 | NCBI WGS metagenome assembly JACLAD01 (sample SAMN15725071, study PRJNA655200) | protist metagenome | isolation source: fluorescence activated cell sorting (FACS) single amplified genomes of... | place: Spain: Blaines Bay Microbial Observatory, Mediterranean Sea | collected 2016-07-05 | reverse complement strand
TACAGAAGGTACAGACGGAACCTCAGGAACAAATGGCACCTCGGGAACAAATGGTTCCTCAGGTACTGATGGCTCCTCAGGTACAGATGGTACAGAAGGTACCTCAGGAACAAATGGTACTTCAGGTACAGATGGTACCTCAGGAACAAATGGTACAAGTGGTACAAATGGAACTTCAGGAACAAATGGTACAGATGGTTCTTCAGGTACAGATGGTACAGACGGTACCTCAGGTACAAACGGTACTTCCGGTACAAATGGCTCCTCAGGTACAGATGGTACAGACGGTACCTCAGGTACAAATGGAACTTCGGGAACAAATGGAACTTCGGGAACAAATGGATCTTCGGGTACAAATGGTACAGATGGCTCTTCAGGCACAGACGGTACCTCAGGTACAAATGGAACTTCAGGTGTAAATGGTTCACCTTCTAATGTTGCAGGTCCTACAGGCCCAATAGGCCCTACGGGCCCAGCTTCAAATGTTGTGGGCCCAACAGGCCCAATAGGTCCTACAGGTCCAGCTTCAAATGTTGTGGGTCCAACAGGCCCAATAGGTCCTACAGGTCCAGCTTCTAATGCTGTGGGTCCTCCAGGTCCTACAGGCCCAACAGGTCCAGCTTCAAATGTTGTAGGTCCAATAGGTCCAACGGGCCCAACAGGCCCAACAGGTCCAGCTTCAAATGTTGTAGGTCCAATAGGTCCAACAGGCCCAACAGGCCCAACAGGTCCAGGTTCAAATGTTTTAGGCCCAACAGGTCCAATAGGCCCCCCAGGTCCAACAGGTCCTACAGGCCCAGGTTCTAATGTTGTAGGCCCAACAGGTCCAATAGGCCCTACAGGTCCTACAGGTCCAGCTTCTAATGCTGTGGGTCCTCCAGGTCCTACAGGCCCAACAGGTCCAGCTTCTAATGCTGTGGGTCCTCCAGGTCCTACAGGCCCAACAGGTCCAGCTTCTAATGCTGTGGGTCCAACAGGCCCTACAGGTCCTACAGGCCCTAGTATAGCTTGTATACAACCTAATAGCACTGTAGGTACTATATCAATGGGTTGTAGTGCTGGTAATTCTATAGCTGGTTGTGGTGTTGCAATTGGTCACAATACATGTGTTTGTTCTTGTTCCATATCTATGGGGTTTTGTGCTCAATCTCTTGATTGTAGTATAAGCATTGGACATTTATCAGGAGATGCACCCCAATGTACATCTGCCGCTGGTAATACTGCAGTGGGGCATAGAACTTTATATTGTAAGGGTTCTACTTCATTTGCTACTGCTATAGGATTTTGTGCAATGGCTTGCCCTAGTTATGGATTTGTTACAACTACAGTAGGTAATACGGCAGTAGGTGCCTATGCTGGACATTGTGCGCACAAAGTTTGTTTTAATTTGGGTTCTGTATTCGTGGGATATAAAGCAGGATGTACTAATGACTCAACAGGATATAATGTTTTTGTAGGAAATTGTTCTGCTGCTACTTCCACTTCTGCTTATCAAAATGTTGCAGTAGGATTTATGGCAGGATGTAACTTAACAACAGGCCGATGTAATGTAATGATAGGAATATGTGCAGGGCGTAGTCTTACAACTGGTGTTGGGAACATATACATAGGTGCTCGTGCCTGTACAGTAAATGCAGCAGCAAGTAATGAAATAGTAATTGGTTCCATTGCTGGTTGTGGTTCTAATACTCTTAGATTAGGTAATACCTCATTAGCAGGTATTCGTGCCGCTGTAACTACCATAACATCCACTTCAGATATCAGGGATAAATGTGATATACAACCTTTAGTAGAAGGTAAATCATTCTTAAAACAAGTAGATCCTATATCATTTACTTGGAATAGTAGAGATGGAGGGAGAGTAGGTATAAAAGAAATAGGTTTTTCTGCTCAAAATTTATTACAAGCTGAAACTAGTTCTTCGATAAGTGAAAATTTAAACTTAACTTTGTATAATGAACATGAAGATAAGTATGAAGCTACTCCCGGTAATTTAATTCCAATTTTAGTTAAAGCGGTTAATGAATTAACAGATGAAGTAGAAACTTTAAAGGCTAGATTGTCAGCTTTAGAGTAATTTCGTATATTATATATTATGAAAAATGTTATGATAGCAACACCATCTTATGATGGTAAGCTGAGTGCTCAATATACATATAGTTTATTTGAAACTGATAGGTTAGCTAATAAATATGGTTTAAACCTTTATCCCTTATTTATATGCTATGAATCTATTATACAAAAAGTTAGAAATGATTTATTTGCTACTGCTTACCATAACAAGGTAGATGGTATATTTTTTATAGATACTGATATTGGATGGAAACCCCAGGAATTTATTGATTTAGTACATAGAAATGAAGATGTAGTTGGTGGGGTAGTCCCATCTAAGGCTATTAATGAAGAAAGTTGGAATGTTTATTTTGATAAATCCAATCCAATCCAATATAGTGAGGATAAAGAATTAATTAAAGTAGATAAAATAGGTACAGGTTTTTTAAGATTAACACGTAAAGTTATAGTAGACCTTTGGAATAATTCTGAAAAATATTTTGATAATAATATAGAAAAAGCTAATATATTCGAGGTTAAAATTATAGATGGAGGTATTGAAAGTGAAGATTACACGACCTGTCTTAAATTAAATGAATTAGGTTATCAAAGTTGGGGGGCTTATAAAATTAACCCATCACACATTGGAACAAATGTAGCTAATAAAAGTTTTATTAAATTTTTACAAGAAAATAATTATAAGATATGATAGTAAATAGTTTTTGGTTGGGAGAAACTATTACACCTTTAAATGAGCTATGTATAGAAAGTTGGCTTAAAAAAGGGTATACTTATAACCTTTATACTTATGGTAAAATAAATACAAACTTAAACGTAAATATTTTAGATGCAAATCAAATAGTAGATCAAAAAGAGTATTTTACTTACCATCACGGTATATCAAAAGGAACCCCTGTAGCTTTTTCAAATTTATTTAGAGCCGAACTTTTATATCAAAAAGGAGGACTTTATGTTGATACAGATGTTATGCTTATTGAACCCGTAGAACTAGAAGAATATACCTTTTGTTATCAATACCATCCACATTATTCAACATCAATTGGTACCTGTTTTCTTTACTCTAAACATGCTTTTTCTCAACTTTTTAAAAGATGGGCTGAAATAATTAGAGATATGAGTAAAGGATATATATCGCATGGTGATTTAGGACCTGATTTATTTACTAATTTAGTATTAGCATTTGACATGCTTAGATTTGTTAAAGATAAATCCTTAGTAAACCCTATAGACTATACTGAAATACAGGACTTATTAAATAAACCAAAAGCAAAACACTATTTACATTTGTTTAATTCATGTTGGGGTAATGTTAATATAAAATTCATAAATAGAATTAAAGAATATTATGGATAGTTTATATTTTTTAAATAAAAAAGTAATTTCTTTTAATATAGAAGCTACTAACTGGTGTTATTTAAAATGTAGTGCTTGTGATAGAACTATAAGAAAGGACCATGTAAAAAAACGAAATGATTTAAATTATAAAGTATTTGAAAAATTAATAAATAAAGATTTAAAAAATGTTAATTTAAAAAATATATCATTTAACTTTTGTGGTATATATGGTGACAATTTATATCATCCTGACATCATCCCCATATTTAAATTATTAAAAAATAGAAATGCTAATATATTATTAGAAACAAATGGGAGTTATCGCTCTAAAGAATTTTGGAAAGAATTACTATCAGTTTTAACACAAAGAGATACAATTAATTTTTCTATAGATGGGTTAGAAGATACTAATAAAATATATAGAAAGGGTTCTTCATGGAAACATATTATAGAAGCATTAGAAATGTGTGCCAAATCAGATGTAATTACATCCTGGAAATTTATTGTTTTTAAACATAACCAACACCAAATAAAAGATGCTCAAAACTTAGCAAAAAATTTAGGTATAAATAGATTTGAACTAAGGTATAGTGGAAGATTTTTAAAAGAAGATCCTCTTTTACCTGATCCTGAATTTGTAGGACTCCAACAAAAACATAGAGAGGAAGTAGAAAAAAATTTTAAAAATAATACAGTTAATGATAATATTAAAATACTCCCCAGATGTTTAACTGGTAAAAATATGGGCATTACTAATGAAGGTTTAGTTTTACCATGTTTAACATTTCATTCTACCCACAATGAATGGTTAGAAAAGAATAAGGAAAAATTATCATTACATAATAGAAATATTACCGAAATCTTTCAGGACCCAATTTGGTTAGAATTAAAAGAATTATGGGAATCCCCAAAGGATGCCCCGTATATTTGTTCTAAATATTGTGGTATGCCCAAAAAGGAAGCTAAATATTATGACTATGACCGAATAAAAAAACGGGATAGAATAACTTTTCATTATAAATAATTATGGTAAATATTTTAACTTTAAAAGTAGGGGATAAGTATTCATCCTCAGTTGTTAATGAATTATATGAGGGTATAAAATCTAACACTACATTAGATTTTAAGTTTTATTGTTATACTGAAGATACCAATGGATTAAATAATAACATTTTAACCATTCCTATTAAAGATCCTTTAAAGTATAAATTACAGTGGCATAAATTAAAATATCATGACCCTAAATTAACTAAGATTTCGAAAGGAGAGGATTGTATTATAATGGACATTGATATGAAAATTTTACAAAATATAGATGATATATTATCTTTTCCTATTGATTCAAACCAAATTGGAGTATTTAAAAGATGGTTTAGCGATAAACAATATTTATGTGAAATTAATGGAGGATTTCAAAAATTTAAAATGGGATATACTAAAAAATTATTTGAAATTTTCGAATCAGATTACAAAACATGGCAAGAATATTTTATTAAAAATGAATTATCTATAGGCCCAGTTTCAGGTGAACAAAATTTTATTGATATGAATATTGAAAAAATTGGGTTAGAAAAAAAATATCTTCATGGTTATTGGTTTGCTAAATATCATGAAAAAATATTAAAACATTATTTAATACCTAGGTATAGATATTTTTGTAAAGGTGCTTTTATGATAAATGGTAAATTTAATGAAAATATTAAAATAATCCATTACAGCAGAGCATAATGGAAATAAATCCTTGGCCTGAATTTAAAGAATTTTATAAAACTTAATTTACATGGTAAGTTTTAAAGATAATTTATCAATTAATTTAGATATTACTAAAACCTGTACTCTACAATGTCCTGCATGTTTTAGACAAAATGATAATTTTAAAAACCTAAAATCTATATATAGCGACATGCCTATAGAAGATTTTATTAAAGTTAGTAACTATTTTAAACATATTGAATTTTGTGGCACTATAGGAGATCCAATTTTCCATCCTAAATTTATTGATATGTTAGAAATAACTTCTAATAAGAATATTTCTGTTAAAATAGCTAATTCCGCTTCCCATAAATCTAGAAAATGGTATTTAGAAGCATTCAAAGCTAACCCCTCCGCTTTGTGGGTCTTTGGCATAGACGGACTACCTTCAGAAAGTCATAAATACAGAAAAAATCAAGATGGTGAAAAATTATTTGAAGTTATGCTTGAAGCCCAAAAAATGGGGGTAAAAGTTGAATGGCAGTATTTAATTTTTAACTACAATGAAACTTCTATTAAACAAAGTAAGATTTTAGCTGATAAACATAACTTAAAATTAAACATTTTTAAAACTAAAAGACATGGAAGTTTAGTTCCTAGCCAAAAACATATAAATTATATTGATGATCAAAAAACCCAAAAAATATCTCCTAGATGCTTAAATGGAAGAGATCTTGGTCATTCCGCTATGGGGTATATTACTCCCTGTTGTTGGTTTGGAGATGTAAATGTAGAAAAAAAATATCCTAAGTTATGTAATGAAACTACTAAAATAAGTAATATTAATACAATTGAAGAAATATTTAATACCCCGGGATGGAAAGAATATGAACAAATATTAATTAATGCTCAAAATAAAGCATTTAAAATGTGTTGGGATAAATGTGGGAAAGTAAATAACAAATCTAAAATTTTATATGAAGCTTAACCTACTTAACATAGTTTCCACAGAATACGATTTAGATCTTATACCTCATTTCGAGGAGTATTACTCTAAATATGGTATAGATGAATGGCATATTATACTTCATGGCAAAAATAAAGAACAGATAAAAAAAGGATATGAAAAATTTAATAAAGAAGTTAATTTTTATACTTGGGAAGATACGTTTCTCTCTTCGGTAAAAATAGGTAAATTTAATAAGATAATATCTAGTTTAGAAGGTAATATACTTTTAGCTGATATAGACGAATTTCACGAATTTAATAAGGAACCTAAAGAGTTATTGGAAAATGATGAAATTATAGTAACTATACTTAAAGATAGATTTGATAAAAATTTCCAAGTAAAAAAAATAGTAGAGGATGTAAATATATTTTTACAATACCCTATAGAAAATGATTTTTCTTTTAAAAATTTTGGTAGTTGGAATTTTAAACCTGCTCTCTTTAATAGTAAATATAGATTATTAAATTCACATCAACTTTGTTTAGGTAATTATTTAGTTAATTATACTAATAGACCAAAAATTACTACAGCCCACTTTAAATGGACAGATACTAGAAAAAATAAATCTATAGAAAGATATACCCAGTACCTTAATGCAAGCCAAAATGGACATGCTGTTAACTATGAAGAAACACAACTACTACTTAAAAAAGTTTATAATATAGAAGTATGAAACTAGGAGTATTAGTACCATACCGCAATAGAGAAGAACATTTAAATGTATTTTTACCTTACATAGAAATATATTTAAGTAATCAAAATATAGATTATGAAATAATAATATCTGAACAATCCCAAGATTCTCCTTTTAATAGAGGAATGCTTTTAAATATAGCATTTTTAAAAGCTAAAGAATATAAATGTGATTATATAGTATTACATGACATAGATATGTTACCTATTGATGCTGATTATTCTTATCCTGAGTTTCCTAAACATATGATTACTGATCTACAATTACCTCCTAAAGTAGATAGAGTAATGGAAGAATATTACTTTGGTGGTGCTACTATATTTTCTACAAAACACTTTGAACTAGTTAATGGTTTTTCTAATAATTACTGGGGGTGGGGTTTTGAAGATGATGATCTAAGGTTAAGATGTCAAGAAAAAAACATTTTAAATAATAATTACAGACGAAAGGGGCAATTTAAAACTTTATCTCATAAAGAAAATGGTCAATTTACCCAATATGAAACTTTTTTAGCTGAATATAAATTTAAATTAATTGAACAAAATAAATTAACTAATTTAGAAAAAGATGGAATAACCACCATTCCCTTTAATTATAAAACTATTATTAAAAATAAAAAGTTTACTCATTTATATACAACTGTTAAATATAATAAAATAGGAATATGTGTACCTTATAGAGATAGGGAAAACCATTTAAATCAATTTTTACCTAATATTATTAATTATTTAATTGATAAAAATATAAATTTTAAAATTTATGTTGTAAATCAAGATGATAATAAACCTCTAAATAGAGGAGCTTTAAAAAATATAGCAGTTAAATATGCTTTAAGAGATAACTGTAATTATGTAGCTTTCCATGATATAGATATGTTAGTTGAAAATGCAGACTATTCATATGTTAAATATCCCACACGAATAGCGACTAAATTTAACCCTAAAATGGATAAATATGGTTATAAAAACTATTTTGGTGGTGTTGTTTTATTAAACCGAGAACATTTAGTTAAAACAAATGGGTATTCAAATGGATATTGGGGTTGGGGGGCCGAAGATGATGATCTGTTTTTCCGTTGTAAATTTAACAACTTAATTGATAAAGACCAACCTTTTATTAAAAGTGGAATATTTAAAGTTTTATATCACCCTAATAGTTATGATTCTGAAAAGTTCCACCAAGACTTATATCATGATAATTTGATTAAATTAGATAAAATGATTGAAGGAAAAACCAATTATAAAAATGATGGTTTAAATAATATAAATTTTATAGAAAATAGCTTGGCATACCCTAATCCCTTTACTATATTTATAAGTATAAAACTAATAGATAATGACTGAATATCAACAAAATACAATATCAGGTTCTTTAGATAGTATTAATCTTATTAAAGATCTTGTATCAAGAACCCCCGAGGAAAATTTTTCTTATCATTATTGTTCTAGTATAGAAGAAGTATATGAGGTACTGGATGCAAACGTTGGACATTTAAAGTTTATCTACACACATCAAGAAGAGGAGGGTATACCTAATTCAACATTTTTAAGCAGTTCTTATTCATCTTCATTTGCGGATGCACTTTATTCTGCATCTATTTATTAAAAATATAAACTATGAATCATACTTGGAAAATTTACGATTTAAAAAGAACTATTTCAAATGGGATGGTTAATGAAGTTACTTATGGGTGTGAATCTACCTATGCTGGTTTTAATAAAAGAACAATCCAAAAACTTCTTTTAACTACCGGATCTACTTCAGACCCAGATTTTGTTAGTTACCATAGTTTAAATGAAGATATAGTTTTAGGTTGGGTTACTAGTTCCATAGATCAAACCTCTATTGAATTAAATAATTCTTCTTCAATTGCCTTATATATAGAAGAGGCAAATAATGAAACTGAAGCAGAAGGAAAACCATGGTAATGGTTTTTGAAAAAATAAGTTTTTATTAATTTTTTGTTATAATATAAATGTTATGAATATAATCTTTCAGATAGATGGTGGTTTAGGTAAAAATATTATGGCAACTGCCATGGTTAAAGTTATAAGAAAACGCTATAAAAATGCCCATATAATAGTAGTTTCAGCTTACCCAGATGTATTTTTAAATAATCCCCATATTAATGAGTATCATAGAACTGATCAAATGGGAGGAGCATATTTAAAATATGTTAAAAATCAAGACTGTAAAATATTCATTGCTGATCCTTATCATCATTCATCTTTTATTACAGAAAGGGAACATTTATTTAAAACTTGGTGTAAAATTTATGGACTACAATATGATAATGAACAACCAGAAATATATCTTACCCAACCAGAAATAGATTATTTTACTCCTTTTTATAACAAAACTGAAAAACCTATTATGGTTATCCAACCTAATGGAGGTCCAGAAAATCAGGGCTTCCAGTACTCTTGGACTAGAGATATACCAGAACCTACAGTTAATAATATTATTCAACACTATAAAAATGATTATACTATAATCCATATAAAAAAAGAAAACCAATGGAATTATACTGATACATTACATGCTCTAGATGGTTTTAGAAGTATAGCAATATTGTTACAATTATCTAAAAAACGCTTACTAATAGATTCTTTTGGTCAACATTTAGCTGCCGCAATGGGGATAAAATCTACTGTATGTTGGGTAACTACTAAACCAAAAATATTTGGTTATAAACTTCATAATAATATATTTGCTAATCCTTTTACTAAAGAACCTCAGATCCAAAACTCCGTATATGCACCTTTTGACTTAGCACAAGATGTCTCTTCTATTCCTTATAATGATTTAAACGAAGTATTTAATACAGATAAAATTATAAAGTCTATTGACGCTCAATAATAAGATTATGTTTTTTAGTTACAATTTTGATAAAAGAGAAAATGAACCCCTTCAGCATTATGCTTTTGAAAATGGTTTTACAAAAGATGAATTGAATACCATTAATGAAGGAATACAAAATATAAATCTCCAAAAAGCCACTACTGTAGGAGAACAATCTGATTCTATTAGAGTATCCAGAATAAGATGGATTCCACAAAATGATAATTGGTTTTGGTTGTATTCAAGGCTAGAAAAAATGATTGAAGAGGCAAATGAAGAATTATGGCAGTTTGATTTGGTTTCAATGTCTGAACAAATCCAATTTACTGAGTACCATGCCAATGAAAAGGGTCATTATAATTGGCATCAAGATTTAGGTCCGGGAATACTTTCACAAAGAAAAGTATCAGTAACTGTCCAGTTATCATCACCTGATGAATATGAGGGTGGTGATTTACAATTAACACATGGAGGACCTCATAATTTAGCTTATACCGCTCCAAAACAAGAAGGTTCAGTAACTATTTTTCCATCGTATATGATGCATAGGGTTACCCCTGTTACTAAGGGGATAAGAAAGTCATTTGTATTATGGGTAGGAGGAATACCTTTTAAATAATAAATAATAAATAACAAACAAATGAATTTTAAAGACACCATAGGGATTTTTGATAATGTATTATCGAAAACAAATTGCAAACGTTATATTAAAAGATTAGAAGACGCCATTAAAGATGGACATGCTGGTCCAGGAATGGCTAGTAGTGGATTAAATGAAGATGTTAAATCATCCATTGATTTTAATTTCTTAAATCTAACTAATAATAGGGATGCAAAACTGTCGGAACTTATTACTGAAACCTTTAACCACAACCTTACTAATAATTACCTAAATAAATTTCCTTATAATTCTGAATATAGACATAATTCTATAGTAGAAAGTAAAACTTTTTATCCTTCTTTTAACATTCAAAAGTATGAAAAACAAAAAGGGCATTATAATGGATGGCATGTAGAAAAAGATAATATAGATACTTCAAGTAGAGCTTTTGTTTTTATACTTTATCTTAATGATGTTGAAATGGGAGGCCATACAGAATTCTTGTTTGATAACAAGGGTGAATATTTTAAAGTCCAACCAAAAGCTGGTAGGTTAATTATACACCCTTCAAGTTGGCCTTATATCCATAGAGGAAATGTACCTATTAGTAATAATAAATATATAGTAACTACTTGGTTAAATTTTAAATAATAGCAAATGTTATGTCTTTTTATTTAGATTTGGATGTAGAACAATATAGTTTAGAGTATATAACGCAGAATTTCGATAAAAGATTTCTTTCTTATCCTCCTCCTAAAGAATCTTTTAAAATTCAAAAAGAATTAAAAGGATTACATAACCAAACCCGTATTGCTGTTGCTTACCTCCAATCAGATTATTATATTAGTAATACTAAATATGATGAATATTGGAATTCATTTCAAAATGCTAAAGAGGAGAAAGAAAAAAAATCCCACCAACTAAATTATTTTACTAAAATTTTTGACCAATATAAAGAATTAGATAAAAATTTAAAATTAATAGACCCTGAGGATTTAAATTTTTTTCATTTAGAGCCCTATTTAAAACCTCTTGCTTATCATTTTGATGCGGAATTATCTGCCTATGGAAACTATCAAAACACCCCCCGTTACTATGCTAGGTTTGGGATTGCTAGATTAGGGGGTGGGATACCCGATCATGAAATTAAATATGTATTAGACAATATAGATAAATTAAATGAAAATTTAAATCTTTATAAAACTAATACTAAACCCTTTTTAAAAGAATGGGAGTTAGATTGGCATGTTTTTCTTTCATTATGTTGGAAACTTATTGAAACTGGGATGGGAGAAATATCTTTATATATTAGTAACACTTTATCAAAACTACTTAACATACCTATACCCGAAAAAACAGTTGTTTTTAATAGAAACTATCCAGCTTTAAATAATGTTTTTTCTTCTGTAGATAAACATAATTATGTAAGAAGTTGGTGTTCTGTTTTATGGGTTCAAATTATAGCATCTATACAACTAAACCAAAAATCAAAAGCTATTTATTATATAAATAAACTAATTGATATTTATTTAAATTCTTCCATTGATCAATCATATGTATTAATCAATAGAATAGTAGAAGCTAGTGTACTTTTAAATAAACTCCAACCCTCAAAGGAAAATAATATGTTAGCAAGACAATTATTTATATTAAATTGTTCTCAAGTATTGAATGAACCTACTGAATGTGTTAGGGAAAAAGGTTTAGTAGTATATGACTTTTGTAAATATGTGTTGGGAGAGGATATATGAGAAAAAAAATTATAAAACCCTATATAGAAAGGGCAGTAATTGAAATAAATGGGGGGTGTAATTATACATGTCAAATGTGTCCTCAAACTAATCCTGGTAGGCATAAAGGGTTTCTTAAACAAATGAAACTACCAGAATTTGAACATTATGTTTTACAATGTGTAGATAAGGGAGTAAAAGTAGTTAACTTAGAAGGTTCAGGGGAAGCTACACTAGTGAGAAAACTTCCAGAGTATATAAAAATACTTACAAAACATAACGTTAAATCTTTTATTTTTTCAAATGGGTTCAAATTTAAAAATGAATTTATGGAAAGATGTATTGATGAAGGTTTAAGTCGTATTAGGTTTTCTATAATTGGATATGATAAAGATTCCTACAAAAAATGGATGAATAGAGATGCGTTTGATTTTGTTAAAAAAAATGCAATTCAAGCACAAGAATATATTGCTAAGACTAATGGTGTTACCGAAATAGCATCATATCATTTAATTACTGATAATAATCAATTAGATTTTGAAATACAGCAGTATAAAAAAAATTGGATAGAACCTACAAATTCGTTAAGTGAAATTTGGAAGATGCATAATTGGTCGGGAGTTTATGATAACCCTAATGAAAGAAAAGGTAGAAAAAAAACATGCGGTAGACCTTTTGCTCCTGAAATAACTATAAGAGCTGGAGGTTTAGAAGGTAAAACAGGTGCAGTGCATCCATGTTGTCAAGTTTTAGGTAGAGATGAGGAAGCAGTTTTAGGACATATGTCAGATAATTCTTTTGATGAAATATGGAATGGAGAAGAATATCAAAAGTTAAGAGAAGGACATTTAACTGGTGATTATCCTGATTATTGTAAAAGTTGTGATTTTTTAGTAGATGACCCAGAAGTTCTTGTATACACTAATTATAACAGAACAGTACATTCTTTACCTGGTACTGATTTTAGTTTAGAAAATTTTAGATAATATGAATTGGAATTACAAAGAACATATAATAAAAGACATTACCCAGTTTCCAGAAAATACATTTGGTTTCGTTTATATGGTTACACATAAGCCCTCTGGAAAATCATATATTGGGAAAAAAGTCTTATTTCATAATAAAAAGAAAAAACTCGGGAAAAAAGAGTTAGCTGCTTTAACTGGAATTGTTGGACGTCGTCCTGCCTATAAACTAGAAGTAAAAGAATCAGATTGGAAAAACTATTATGGATCCCAATCAGATATAAAACAACTACTACTTGAAGGTAAAAAAGATGAATTTGAACGTACTATTCTAAAAATGTGTCCTGATAAAAAATCAATGACATATTTTGAAGTAAAATATCAAATGCTTTATCAAGTATTAGAAAAACCAGACGAATTTTTTAACGATAATATTTTAGGTAAATTTTTCACAAGAGATTTAAAAGATATAGAATTTGAGGATCTCGTGCAAGAACGAAAATAGTTTCATATATTACCATTTATGGTAAACCAGTTATTAGTTACATTAGTTAATTCAGTATTAGGATCAGGTAAACCTACTGCCCGAAACAACTATGCTTACCACTGTCCATTCTGTCACCACCATAAACCAAAAATGGAGGTTAACTTAACGGAAAATAGAGAGGGTAAAAACCCTTGGCACTGTTGGGCTTGTGATGTACGAGGTACTACTATATATTCTTTATTTAAACAATTAAAAGTAGATGTAAGTAAGTTTACCGAACTTAAATCCCTAGTTAAAACATCTAAATCTATAAGCGAAACACAAGTTATATCTAGTGTATCGCTACCAGATGAATATATTGACCTAAATAACGTTGATACTAACGATATTATGGCTAGACACGCGCTGGCGTACCTAAAAAATAGGCATGTGAGTAAATATGATATAATCAAATATAATATAGGTTATTGTAAAGAGGGTTTGTATAAAAATATGATTATTATACCAACATATGATGCCGATGGTAGACTAAATTACTTTACTGCTCGTTCATTTGAAAAAGAACCATATGTTAAATACCGTAACCCATCAGCAAGTAGAGATATAATCCCAAACGAACATTTAATTAACTGGAATATTCCTATTATTTTATGTGAAGGATTATTTGATGCTATGGCTATAAAAAGAAACGCAATCCCACTATTAGGAAAAAATATTCAAAGTAGCTTAATGAAAAAAATAGTTACTTCTGTAGTAGATAAAATTTATATTGCATTAGATAGAGATGCAATTAAACAAGCTTTACGATTTTGCGAAATGTTATTAGCAGAAGGTAAAGAAGTCTATCTTGTAGATTTGCAAGATAAGGATCCAAGTGAAATGGGTTTCAAGAATTTCACTAAATTAATACAAACCACAGTTCCATTAACCTACTATGATTTAATGGAGCAAAAACTAGCTATATGATCAAAAAATCTTATAATAGAATACTAGAGATCTCAAAAGATCATAAACAAATTACCCTACCAGATTCACGTTATTACAGACGTAATGGAGAATTTTATCCATCAATTACTTATGTTTTAAATGCTTACCCAAAAGGTAAATACTTTGAAGACTGGCTTAAAAAAGTTGGTTATAGTGCTGAGTATATTGTTAAGAAAGCAGCAGAAGAAGGTACAATGGTCCATGAAATGATCGAAGAGTACTTTGAAGGTAAAGAATTAACATATTTAAACGATAAAGGTAATCCTAGAATGGCACCTCATGTTTGGCAGATGTTTTTACGTTTTGTTGATTTTTGGGAAACTTATAAACCAACCTTAATAGAAACAGAGGTATCACTATTTTCAGACGTATTACAAGTAGCAGGTACTTGTGATTTGATATGTGAAATTGAGATAGATGGTAAAGTAGAACTATGGGTTATAGATTTTAAAACATCAAATCATCTACAAACCACATATGATTTACAAAGTGCAGTTTATGCTCAATGTTATGAAGAGTGTTATGGTAAAAAAGTAGATAGAGTAGGTGTATTATGGTTAAAATCCAAATCCAGGGGTGTAGATAAAACTGGCAAACGCTTAAAAGGTAAAAATTGGGAAATGTATGAATCCCCTCGTACACAAGAAGAAAACCTAGATATATTTAAATCTGTTAAAAAATTATTCGATTTAGAGAACCCCAAACACAAACCAGCTACACAAAAATTTGAAACAGTAGTTAAAAGAACCGTGTAAAAATTTGGCTACCCAGGAGACTGTTCGTATATTTACCCTGTATTAATGATTAAAAATAAAGGTTATGTTTGATTCAGTTTTAAGATTTTTTATAGATGAGTTAAGTGGTAGTGAATGTGCAATTATTCTTCGTAATGGAAAAGAAATTTGTGTTACTGCAGATGAAGCTTGGGATATAGAAGCTGCTTCACAAGCCCGTCAAGATGCATATGAACTTAGATGCGAGAGAGGTTGGTAATCCGATCTTTCTTTCGTATATTTACCACGTATTAATGATTAAAAATAAAGGTTATGTCAATTTTAAGTGAAAAAATCAAAAATTTAAAAGACGGAGAAAGTTTCAACTTTAACTATAAGGATAAAAAATATGAATTTTGTTGTTATTCTTATTCAGATGAAAAAAAACATTATTCAGTTCGTGATGCAAGTAGTTTTTTAGGTGAAGGTATGAATGTTGAAAAAATTACTAAAAAGTATATTTCATTATATGATTATAATTTATTTAATGTTAGATCAACATATAAAATTCCAGTTAATGCAATAGAAGTTTAGTTATGAAAAAAATAGTTTATCTTCATGGTTTAGAAAGTGAAGCAGGAGGCCCTAAAGTGTCCTTCCTTGCCGAAAAAGGTATGGTTTATGCTCCTGAAATGGATTATGAAACATTTGATTTGCATGAATTCATTTATACTTTAGGTATGCCCGATTTAATTATTGGCTCTAGTATGGGTGGTTATATTGCTGATATTATTGGTTCTCAATTAGGAGTAGATGTTTTATTATTTAATCCTGCTTTACACAGTAGAAGTATTGAATTTGATTTTGATGGTGGAGTTGGTTATGGAGGTGAAGATTATAAACGTACCATTGTTTTAGGTACAGAAGATAATGTTATTAATCCCGAAATGACCAAAAAATTATGGCCATTATATGATAATGAGGCAATATTTGATGAAGTAGAAGGTATGGGTCACAGAACACCACTTAATGTTTTCATCAATATGTATAATAAACATGCCTAATTATGATCAAACTTGTAGATCTTTTAAATGAAATAGATATACCCAAGAATAAATGGGTTACTATTCCTGCTTCTGAATTAAAAGACTATAGTGAAGAAATTTTTAAATTAATTGATAATGCTTATGCTCAAATAGGTGGTCACCCTAACTATAAATCGGCAGATAATGTAACTGGTAGAGAAGCAGAAGCTGAATATGAAGTAATAGATTTAGATGATGACCCTGAAATTGATGCTGTATCCGCTGCTAAACCTAAAGCAGCAGGTAAAAAGTTCACAGCAACAGGGCATGATGGTTCTAAACCAGCTAAATCAAAAGTGGTAAACCATAAAGTTGACCAATTAAAAGCGGGAGGATATTATATTGAAGTATCAGGTAAAATAAAAGATATATTCAAAGCTAAAGGTGTAGAACCTATTAACGACGAAGAATTAGTACGTAAAGTACTTAAGGGTAAAGAAATTGAGTGGTTAGGCAATGGTGAATATAAAAGAACAATTGGTGGTAAAGTATTTACTAAATCTTTAATGGGAAAACCAACAGTATGATAAGTTTAGTACAATTATTAAGAGAAGCACAAGGTAATCCAAAAGCGGTTATCTTAGCAGGAGCACCTGGAGCAGGTAAGGGATATGTTTTACGTGGTCTAGATTTAGGTGGTCTAAAAGTAATGAATGTAGATAATTTGTACATTGATAATCTAAAAAAGGCAAATGTATCTTTAGATTTAAAAAACTCTACACCTGAAGAAAGAAGTGAAGCAGCAAAAGCAATGGCAGCAGCTGTTAAAGATTTTAAAGGAGATATAGAGGATACAATTGAAGCTAAAGAATCTTTTATATTAGATGGTACATCAGCTTCTGTAAATCAAACCACCAAATTAAAAAGTGAATTGGAAGAAGCAGGATATGAAGTATTTATGCTTTATGTTTATACTGATCTAGAACGTTCATTAAGACAAAATCAAGATAGATTTGAAAAATCAGATGGTAAAGATAGAAGTTTAGCCCCAGCTATTGTAATGCGTACTTGGTTAGGTGTAACTAAAAATTGGGCACCTTATAAAGAAATGTTTGGAGACAATTTTGTTTCTGTAGCTAATACATTAGAAGACGAAAAGTTAAAAGATGTAGAAGATGTAATTAAAAAATATCTTGACCCATTTAAACCAACAGATACTAAACCAAAAACACCAGCTCAACAAGCTAGAAGTGATAAACAAAAAGCAGAATTAAATAAAGATGTTCAAGCATTATTAAGTGATGATGGTGCTAAAGATATTATAGATGGTTCTGTATCCAAAGAAGAAGCACAATCTAAATTAAAACAATTCTTATCTAAATGAATCCATTAGTAAAGGAAATAATAAAAGGGTTATTACCCGAAGAATATAATTATGCTGGTAACTGTGTTACAGGTTTAGATGATCCTTATTTTCAAAGAAATGTATGTTATGATGCTACTGAAATGGCAGGTATAGTAGATGAATATGATAATAAGTTTATGCAAGCAGATGAATTTACAAAAAAAGTAAATTGGCCATCGGATCAATTAGGACCAGCTGAAGATACTATTTATGATTTTGCTTATAATGAAGATAAAGACATATACTGGGCTTACCATATAGAAAATGATGTACATTTATTTTTTATTAAAGATGTTTTAGGTGAGGTTAAAGACCCAAATGATTACATTACAGTTAAAAATATTCTAGAACAAAAAAAAAGCCCAACCACAGCAGTATACGCCGGAGGTTTTAAACCACCTACTTCAGGTCACTTTGAAGTTGTAAAACAAGCACTTAAAGAAAACCCTGAAGTAGATGAATTTATTATTTTTATAGGTAATAAAGAAAGAAATGGCATTTCTCAGAATGAATCTTTATTAATTTGGGAAATATACAATAATTACCTTCCATTTAAAGTTAAAATAGAACCTACCTCTATTCCCCCAATTAAAGCAGTATATAATTTTGCTAAAAACCACCCTACAAGAGAAGTATTATGGGTTATAGGTGCTAGAGAAGGTAATGAAGAAGATTTTAAAGATATTACATCTCGTACATCTTCAATTTCTAAATATCCAAATTTAGAGCTCCGTACTATTATAACAGCAGGAGGTGTATCAGGTACAGCTGCAAGGAATGCTTCTAAAGTTTCACTTGATAAATTTGCAAAATTTGTACCCAATGAATTATCAGATGAAGAAACAGAAGAAGTATTTAATATTGTAGCTGATAAAATTGCCGAAGGCAGAAAAAAGAAAAAAGATCCAAAAAAAGGCACAGGTAAAAAACCTAAAAAATCAGGACGTAGATTATACACAGATGAGGATCCAAAAGATACAGTAGGGGTTAAATTTAGTACTAGGCAAGATATAGTAGATACTTTAAATAAAAAATCATTTAAGTCTAAATCACATGCTCGTCAATCTCAGATTATTAATTTAATACATCAAAGAGTAAGAGCAGCTTATGGTAGAGCAAAAGACCCTAAAGTAAAAAAACGTTTAAAAACTGGTTTAGATTACATTACTAAGAAAAAAGAAGCATCTAAGAGAAAAACTCAACGTTTAAAAAAACTTAAAGAAGGAGATACAATAGAAAAATACTCAGCTAAGGGAAAAGCTACTGGTAAATTAAAACAAGGTACAGTTAGAAAAAGATTGGGTATCCCTAAGGATAAAAAAATCCCAATGTCCCTAATTAATAAAGAATTATCTCGTTTGAAAAAGATGGATAAAGACCCAGATAAAAAAGGTGCACAATTGGGGGATAAAAATGCTAAGTATTACAAGGCATTACAATTAGCTAAAACATTAAAAACAACTACTAATGTAAGTGAAAATGCTACATACTCTCAACATATAGATGTAATGGAAAAAGTAACCCAATTAACCAATCATATGATTGATAAGGGTATGAATATTGAACCATTACCTACTATAGAGTTTATAGATGGTGATACAGAAAATGCAGAAAACTTTTTCGGTAAAACGGCGTATTATGACCCGAACAACCAGCACATCGTGGTATATACTGAAGGTAGACATCCTAAGGATATACTACGTTCATATGCGCATGAAATGATACATCATATACAGTATTTAGAAGATAGATTACATAATATCACTACTACAAATACTAATGAAGATGAAGATTTAGATGCTATTGAAAAGGAAGCATATGTAAGAGGTAATATGACATTTAGAAATTGGACAGATTCACTTACAGGTAATTTAACAGAAGGTAAGAAAAAAGACCCATTTGGCTTGTTAGCATATGCTCAAGAATTAGGTCGTTTACGTGAAGACGAAGGTGAATATAAAGTCTATTTGGATATGGATGGTGTATTGGCTGATTTTGACCAACGTTTTAGAGACATATCTGGAATGGAACCTAAAGAATTTGAAAACAAATATGGTACTAAAGCATTTTGGAACCTTATAGATGAGGAAAACAAAATTAAATTTTGGGTTGGCATCCCACCTATGCCAGGTGCTGCGGATTTAGTAAACGCTGTAAAAGATTACAATTACGAATTATTAACATCTCCATCAGCTAAAAAACAATCATATTTAGGAAAAATACTTTGGGTTAAAAATCATACAGGTGACGTGTTTCCCTCAAAACCTCGTATTAACTTTAAGAAAGCAAAGGAAAAACACCTTATTAAACCACAACTAGCTAAAACCGATATTTTAATTGATGATAGAGAAGATACAATTGGGAGATGGAATGCCGCAGGTGGTACAGGTATAGTATACAAAAATATAAGCCAAGTATTAAATGACTTGGGTAAATTAGGTTTATGAAAGACAATGTTCTAAAAAAAGATTTTCAAGAAAGAGACGTACAAAGATTACGTAATTTAATTCAAGGTAAACAAGGAGAAAAAACACGTTCAAGTGTTGGTTTTTCTAAAGCAGATGAATTTCATGCTGAAGGAGACACTTGGGAAAGTGATGGTCGTACTTGGACAATTAAAGATGGTATTAAACAAAACATTACAAAGTTAGATAAAGCTAAAAAGGCACACGTTATGCCTTTACTTTGTCCAAAATGTAATAGTGTAATGAAAAAACGTAATGATAAACCATTTTATCGTATCCACAAAATGTGCTTTGACTGTGTTATTGATTTTGAAGCAGATTTAAAAAAGCAGGGCAAATGGGAAGAATACCAACGCAACATCAAAAATAATGAGCTAGATAATCGTATAGCTGAATTTAAACTTTGGGTTAAAGAAAAACTTGAAGAAAGCAATGATAGCTTTGTATCTGAATCAGGTGAAGTAGAAAGATGGGTTGGTAAAGTAAATAAAGAAAAAGTTGAAGAACACGTTAAAGAGGTTATAGAATATCTAGAATCACTTAAACAGTAACTTTATATATTTATAATATATCATATAATTTAACTATGGACAATTTTGACGTATACGAGTGGAATAAAAACCGCTATTTAAACAGAATAGAAGAATCTGATGATCCTAAAATGGGAGCTGAACTTGAAGCAGGTGTTGAAGGAGATAGAGTAGAAGAAAGTAAATCATATTTAGAAACTTTATCATTAGATTTATCTAAAAAACATCCAGATTTAAGATTTAATGTTAGCGATTTTGCAGATCGAATTGATGTGAGAGGATCACAACAAGATATGGCTGATTGGGGGGATACAAACCAGGGTAAAAAGTTTGGTGAGTACGAAGTATTCCATACAGATGATGATGATAGGGGAGAAATTGTTCGTATTGTCAAATCTTCAAACATAAACGAGGCTACAATAAATGAAGCATATGAACCAAAACATTTTGATATTTGTCCAGGGGCTCAAGCATTAAGAAAAAGAGTAGTTGATGGGGAATTTGGTGATATTAAAGAATTTGACCTAGATAAATGGACTAAATTACATGATGCTTTATTTGGTTTAGAGAAAAAAGTATTAAAGGATAAAGAAGCAGAAGATTCAGATGTTTCAATGGCTGAAAAATTACGCTCTGAAATTATTAATTTATCCCGTGATATTAACATCCCATCTGAAGCAATTGGGTATTTAAAAGGACACGTTGATATAATTAGAAATATATCTAACTATAGTGCTTTAACAGAAACAATTAAATTTATTAAAGAAAACAATCCAGAATTTACAACAGAAGAAATAGTTGCAGAATTAAAAGAAATTAAAGAATTAGGTAGCCAGTTAAACGAAAAACTTTGTAAAAAAGGTGAAGCTTACCGTAAACGTAGAATGGCTGCTGGTGAAAAATCATCTGCCTATTTATCTGGCCGTGCTGTAAAAGTATGTAAGGGTTTAATGAGTGGTAAAAAGAAAAAGAAAAAGTAATGTTAATTGAAAACATTGACCCTAAAGCACAAAAAAAACATAAGGGCAAAGCAGCACCTTATGGTTCTGGCTATGATAGAGTTAGAGAAGCAGTAGCCGAATCACTACGTGATTGGTTTAAAAAAGAAGACTGGGTCCGAATTAATACCTCAGGTAATATAGCGGGCAAATGTGGTACAATGAAAAAGGGTAAAGCTACAACAAGATGTTTACCTCGTAAAAAAGCACAATCACTTACAAAAGCGGAACGTAAAGCAACTGTTGCTAAAAAAGTACGTGGAAGCAAAAAAGGTAAACAATTTGTTAAAAACACAGAAAAAGCTGAATTTAAAAAGAAAAAATGAAAAAATTAATCATTTTATTAAGTTTAATATTACTCACCTCTTGTGCTGGATTTGAAATTGTAACTTTAAATCACACCCCAGTTAAAAAAACAAGAGTGGTAGTAGATTATACTCCACCCGTAGTACATTATTACCCAACTTGGCCTCATAGGTACTACACATATTTTGAACCCGCTAGGGTTATTGTAGTTCAACCTCAAAAACAAAGGGTTAGAATTAATGGTAGAAGAGGCTCTACCAATAGTAATACACGTTCAACCTCTTCACAAAGACGTAACAGTAACAAAAGAAACTAATATTTATAAATAAAAATATACTATAATGAGCGATTTTAATTATCAAGCGTATTTAAAAAATAACCCTTTACTCCAAGAAGAAGTAAAAGAGGAAAAATTACTTACCGAAGAAAAAAAGAAAGATGTAGAAGAATCTGCACCTGGATATAAACACGATTGTGCGGCCCATGTAATGCATGAGTCTCATGGATATGGTTTATGCCTAGAAGGAAGACATACATTAGTAGAAACTACTGAGGGACATGCTGAAGTAACTCACTACGATGTAATGTTTAAAAGCGGTAACGTAATAGAAAAAATCCCAGTAAACGAACTTAAAGTATTAACTTCTGAATCACATACTCACTCTAAATATGAAGAAGATGATGTTGATATTAAAAATGAAGAAGTTGAAGAAGCTAATATAGAACTTTCAAAAGATGAAATGGATAAACTACATTCTGACGGTGAAGTAGAAAAAGGTGAAGATAAAATTTCATATAAAATGAAAGTATCTGAACTTAAAGCTAAAATCAAAGAAGATATTATTTCATTACTTCAAGAAGAAGAAGATGAAGTAGATATTGAGGATGAGATTGAGGTTGATGATACTGAAGTTGAAGTTGATACTGAAGAACCATCTATGGATACAGCAGATGCTGGTCTTTCTCAAGACGAACAAGATATTCAAGATAGCTTAAAACTAGCATATGATAATGCAGTTGCGATTGGCGATCAAAAACTAGCCGATCAAATCGGAAATTCAATTACATTCTTTACTAGAACCCACGTTGTAGAAAGATAAGATGTTAAACGAACGCAAACTCACCGAAAATGAGATAGAGCAAAGGAAAATCGCTCTCAAAGGTTTGTTGAAAAACAAACGTGCTCTAGTTAAAAAGTACGGTAAGGATGCGGAAAAGGTTATGTATGGTATTGCCACTAAACAAGCTAAGAAAAAAGTTGAAACAATGAACTTAGACAAACTTAAAGAAATGATCCAGGATGCTCTTACAGTAAAAGAGGCATCCCCTTTTGTATTGGCAGCAGACGCAGCTAAAGATGCAGGTAAAAAAGAATTTGAATTTCCAGAAGGAAGTGGTAAAATGCACCCTGTTACAATTAAAGCAGATATTAAGGAAGACATTGAAGAGTCTGAAGTTGATGAGGCTGTAATTGAGCTTAGAAATTTAATTGATCAAATAGAAGATATAGCAGATGACGCTAGGGAAATAGTTAGAAGAGTATTTCCAAATGAGTTATCAAGATTGGATTCTTATGGTGCATTTAATGCTATGTACTCTGCTAATAGGTATGATGTTACTTTAGGAGCGTTTGTGGATAGATTAGAGGAAGAGGGATATGAAATTGAAGATGGAGTAGCTTATACAAATGAAGATATTAAAGAAGACCTAGACATAGGACATCAAGATAATGAACCTCATATGCTTAAAAAAGATTTATATAGAATAGCTAAATATGCAGCTGGACTATATAAAATGGTGGATAAATATGATGATGCAGGGGGTGAGGTAGATTTCCCACACTGGTGGCAATCCAAAATAATTAAAGCAAAAGATTATATGGTCAAAGCTAAACACTATTTAGATGGTGAAGAAAAAGTAGATCAAATAGATGCTATGTTAGGTGAAGGCAAAGATTATTGGGCTGATTATACAGATATAGGTCAATTTTACATGGAAAAGCATGGAAATATCTACAAAGGTAAAGAACAGAAACTATCAGATGCTCAATACGAGGATTTAGGTAAAAAAATAGTAGATCAATTATATGATGGGGATGTTGCTAAAGCATATGATGATATTGTTCCAAGAGGTTTAGCTGAGATAGATAATAGTGAATATGCTATGAAACTTAGAGCACTTAAGTCTAAGGCATCCCAACCTGAACCCTCTAGAGGTGGAATTGACTATGATGAAGCTTTAACCTTAAGAGGTATGAAAGCCGAAATAGAAGATGAAATTGCTCAATTATATAGAGATATGGAGCAAGAAGCTGAACCAGAAGGTGGGCCAATTGCAGATAGATATGGTGATGAGTTAAATAAATTAGAAGATCGTTTATATAAAATTAACAAACAACTTCGTGATTATGATATGAATGAATCAGTAAACGAAGCAATGGATGGTGGTCAATTATTTGACTACTTTGCAAAAAAAGGATATGATGTAACAGAACGTAGTGCAGATGGTAGAAAACCTGGATTCGAAGGATATATGGTAAGTTATGGAGATGGTCCATATCCTCAATCAGTAATATTTCAACATAATAAAGATACTGACCAGCTTACTATTAGTAGAATAGGTGGTTACAGAATTGATCAAGATCAAGCTGCTAAAGCAGGAATGAGAGAAGCAGGCTACTCAGGTGTTGCTGGAAGAGATTCTTATATGACAGATGGTAATTATAAACCAGTAGATATTTCAGCTGAGGGTTTAAAAGATATAGTTGACCATGTAATGGGTGGTTTAGAAAGAGAAGCTAAAGCCCAATCAGATTTTTATAGAAATAGAGGTCCAGTATCAGGTACTATAGATGAAGAAAAAATCGAAGTAGATGCTGATACAAAATTTGAGTTACCTTTAAAACACCTTATCCAAAAACACGTTAAAGAAGTACTAGGTAAAAAAAAAGTAGCTGAAAAACTTACTAAAAGATCATCAGTAGAAAAACATATCGATGATTTCCAAGACTCAGATGCACCACAATTTAAAGGTAAATCTCAAGAAAAAAGACGTAAAATGGCTGTTGCAGCTTATTTGTCTAAAAAAGATAAAAAATAATGACAGCTTCTGAATTAAAAGAAAAAATAAAAGTACTTGCCAAAAAAGTTTACCAAGAAAAAACTAAGGGAGAAGATGCTGCCATCGCATATGATGAGCTAGTTAAATTTCCTGAACTTAAAGCAGTTATCATAGATTTACTCACAGCGGATTTTGATAGTTTTTTAGAATCTGTTGATTGGGTATCACCTCGTCCTTCTGCTTTTCGTATAAATTTATTGAATGGGCAAAATTTTATGCTTACATTCGATCCTAGAAGCTGGATAGCTAAAATAGAGGGTAAAAAATATTATTTACTTAATTTAGATGAAGAAGAAATGGCTGCTAAAGCTGTTTCTCGTATATTAGCTTATGGTCCCGCAAGTGGGGCAACTGTTGAAGGTGATAATGACACTGTAGAAACAGAAGAAGAAATAGAAGTTGATGAAGAATAAATGGATATACTCGATAAAATATTAAAAGAACATAGCTGGAAATTTCCTAAAGGGTATCCTGATATAAATGATCCTAAAGATAAAGAGGATCTTTTTGCTATTATTGAAGAGCTTGTAACAGAAGAAGAAACAGAAGACGAAAATCTAATTGATAAATTAATTAGTATAATTAAATCAAGTGATTTAAGTAATGGTGAATTAAAAGCATATATTAAATCTATATCAAATAGAGGATTAACTGGAGATTTAAAAAATAAATTATCTAAAAAAGGATATACCTCTGATTCATTTAAAGTAGGTGATAAAGCCATAGGTTATATAATAGATAAAATTACAGATTCTGAAGCCAAAGAATTTATAGATTATACCCCCAAATCCTTTGCTAGTGCTCCTGATAGGGGAAATTTTGCTAAAGTAACAGGTTTATCTCAAAATCTAATACAAGATTTAATTAATATAGAACCAGGTGCCGATGCTGGAGGTTCAGCAGTTGGTAAAGGTGAATTATTTTTAGCTTTAGCTTTTAATGATATTGACAATAGAGGTGGTGGTGGAGATTTAAACTTTAAAGGTAAGAATCTTGAAGTAAAAGGTACTGGTGGTAGATTAGGACAACAAGGAGGTAGAGGTAGTGATTTTGATTATTTAGGATTTTTAGGAGATAAATATTTAGAAGGTGAAGA
>JACLAD010016068.1_pt1 | contig 26075 bp, 21 predicted proteins | sample 8027901 | NCBI WGS metagenome assembly JACLAD01 (sample SAMN15725071, study PRJNA655200) | protist metagenome | isolation source: fluorescence activated cell sorting (FACS) single amplified genomes of... | place: Spain: Blaines Bay Microbial Observatory, Mediterranean Sea | collected 2016-07-05 | reverse complement strand
ACTCGCTCCGACAAACTCAAGGTTTGAACCAGAAACCACACCCGTCGCTCCCTTGCTACCGTCAAGCAGGTTCTTCTGGCCAAACTGGGTGTTCTTGGCAATCCGGTTGACTGTCGCCAGGATATTGTCGATCTCCTGTTGGTTTGCCCGCAGCATGAACTCATCATTCACAGCTTCGTTGGCAGAGGCCACAGCCAGGTGTCGCGCATTGATCAGGGCTGAACTGACTTCATTTAATGCAGCTTCTGCTGTCTGAACGAGAGCTACACCAGCTTCTGAGTTGTCAATAGCTTGCTTCAAACCAGCTGTTTGAGATCGTAGTCGCTCACTAATTACTAGCGAAGCAGGGCCGTCAGCACCGCGATTGATTTTCAAGCCAGAAGACAGACGCTCCATGGTCTTGGCTTGCTCGGCGTTATTTGTGATCAGATTGCGATGGCTGTTGATCGCTGGCATGTTGGTGTTAACGCGAAGTGACATAGTTCCTCCTTGATCACTTTTGATAGTTAGAGTCCTTGTGGAACTCTATTGATCGAGGTCCGGCACGTCCCTGTGTCAGCCTCTTCGAAAATGGCCTTGGGGCCGTAAGTGAAGGCGGAAAACGCTGAAACGCCCATTTCCGTGGTTCCTTCACTATTAATAATCTTAGTAAATTTAATTATCGAAAATGATGTTGAAAAACCCCGCTTTCTTCCTATTCATTTGCTTAATTGAACAATCTCAAGATGGACTGTGCTCGTGCGTTTGCTTGAGCAAGCATCGCTGTTGAGGAATCGACCATAATTTGATTGCGCGTGAAGTTGGTCATCTCTTGCGCCATATCCGCATCACGGACCACTGACTCTGAATTCATCACGTTCTCATGAGCGATTCGCAAGTAGTTCAGATTGCTCTCCAGATTATTCTTCTGGAAGGCACCAATCTCACCACGAGTTGACGAGACCTCTTCCAGTGCCCGATCAATCACACACATTGCATCCTGAGCCTGCTGGGCATCGGTCACATCAATATCTGCAAGTGAACCAAAATCACTCTCGTTCTTTACACCTGTGCCCAGACTATTTGCTCGCATATTGCGCAAGGCAACTGAGGTTGTCTGCTCACAGTTAGCACCCACTTGGAAGACTAGTGCGTTCTGAGACAAAGAAACCGTGCCAGCTTTGACAGGTACCAGGTTACCTAGTTGCGCCTCACTTCTCTGATCTGGTGGCGTCATCTCCGCAGGAATATCAGCCGGTGGAAATTCACCTGGCAGAGCCAAACCATTGTAGCGGATCGCCAAGCCATCTGTGCTTGTATTGCCGGCATTACCTGTTAGAACCTGCCCCTTGCCTGAAGCTTCCTCACCGTTGATCTCACCCGCGACATCTAAACCATTTGTGATCGTGTCATAAACATCAGATTGACTGCTTAGTAATCCTGCTGTTGTGCTAGAGACTTGGAAACTATGCTCACTACCGAATTCCTTGTGACGCAGACTGATAACCTGTGGTGCATTAGCATCTGTGTTAATCTCCTCAGGACGGATCATGTCTAAGTTGAGCCCAGCTTCCTTAATAGCAGCCGTCAGGGCGTTCATGTTATTCTCAACTGTCTCACCCTTGACCGTTTGGAAGTTAACTGTCTTGGATCCTTCCGTAATGGTGATTTGCTCTCCACGATCAATGATCTCGTTGGTCAAGGCCAGGGTTCCCGTCACCTGAGCTCGCCGAGCTACCTGCGTAACGTGGACTGCATAACCTCTAGGGCCAGAGGCTTTAGTGTCTCTGGTGGCTCCAACGAATTCCAGATTGGCTCCAGAAACCACCCCGTTGGCACCTTTGCTACCATCGAGCAATTTGTTCTTGCCGAACTCTGTGTTCTGAGCGATCCGGTTGACGGTTGCAATGATGTTGTCGATCTCTTGCTGGTTCGCCCGTAGCATGAACTCATCGTTCACCGCTTCGTTAGCTGAAGCGACAGCGAGCTGTCGTGCGTTGATCAATATTGCGCTCATTTCGTTAAGTGCACCTTCTGCCGTTTGCACGAGTGCAATCCCTGCCTCAGAGTTATCAATCGCTTGTTCCAATCCAGCGGTCTGAGCTCGTAGACGCTCACTGATCACTAAGGAAGCAGGACCGTCAGCTCCTCGGTTGATCTTCAGACCCGAAGACAATCGCTCCATCGTACGAGCCTGATTCGTGTTGTTCAGAATCAGGTTACGATGGCTGTTGATCGCTGGAATGTTTGTGTTTACTCGTAAAGTCATTGTTCCTCCATGAACACTTATGATGTTTAGAATCTATCCAGATTCTTTGATCAAGGCCGACACTTCCTGTGTCGGCCTTTCTATGAAAATTCAGGCAGCCACTCTGGCTGCGTTACCTAGTTCAGTAACTGTAGAACCGCCTGTGACCGTGCATTCGCCTGGGCCAACATTGCCGTCGCGGAATCTGTCATAATTGAGTTGCGAGTGAACTTGGTCATTTCCTCAGCCATATCCGCATCACGAATCACAGACTCTGAACTCATCACATTTTCGTGAGCGATTCGCAGGTAGTTGAGGTTGCTCTCTAGGTTGTTCTTCTGGAAGGCCCCAATCTCGCCTCGTGTTGAAGAAACCTCTTCCAGAGCTCGATCAATCACGCACATCGCATCCTGAGCACTCTGAGCATCTGTAACGTCGATCTCTGCAAGAGATGAGAAACCACTTTCGTTATCGACTCCGGTTCCCAAAGTGTTGGTCTGCATGTTCCGCAGGGCAATCGCAGTCGTCTGCTCACAGTTAGAGCCAATCTGGAAGACCAGTGAATTTTGAGATAACGAAATCGTCCCAGCTTTGACTGGTACCAAGTTACCCAAACTGGCCTGAGAGACCTGATCTGCAGCAGTTTCAGGCTGTGGCAGATCTGGTGGGTTAGGTTCACCTGGAAGTGCTTGACCCGTATAGCGAATCGCCAAGCCCTCGGTGCTGGAGTTTCCATCATTACCGGTTAGAATCTGCCCCTTACCTGTGGCTTCCTCACCGTTGATTTCACCTTGTACATCCAGCCCGTTGTCGATCGTGTCGTAAACATCACCTTGCGTAGAAACCAGACCCGCAGTGCTGCTGGAAACTTTGAAGGAATGCTCGCTACCAAACTCATTGTGGCGCAGGCTGATGATCTGTGGAGCGTTTGCGTCTGTAGAATCTTCAGCAGGACGAATCAACGACAGATTAAGTCCAGCTTCTTCGATCGCTGCCGTCAGTGCATTCAGATTGGTTTCAACAGTCTCACCCTTAAGAGTCTTGAAATTGACTGTCTTGGAGCCTTCGGTGATTGTAATCTGCTCACCTCGATCAATGATCTCGTTGGTCAAAGCAACTGACCCAGTAACTTGTGCACGACGTGATGCTTGAGTGATGTGAATCTCATAACCGTTTGGACCTGAACTCTCAGTCGCCTGCGTTGCTCCAACGAACTCCAAATTTGCTCCTGAAACAACACCCGTGGCGCCCTTGCTACCATCCAGCAAGTTCTTCTTGCCGTACTGTGTGTTCTGAGCAATTCGGTTCACGGTTGCCAGAATGTTGTCGATCTCCTGCTGATTTGCTCGCAGCATGAACTCGTCATTTACTGCTTCGTTCGCTGATGCGACGGCAAGTTGGCGAGCATTGATCAGAGCTGAACTGACCTCATCCAATGCGGCTTCCGCTGTTTGTACCAAGGAAACACCGGCTTCTGAGTTGTCAATGGCTTGCTTTAAGCCAGCAGTCTGGGCTCGTAGGCGCTCACTGATCACTAAGGACGCTGGACCGTCAGCACCACGATTGATTTTTAATCCAGAAGACAAACGTTCCATGGTCTTGGCTTGCTCAGTGTTGTTGATGATCAAGTTACGGTGGCTGTTGATCGCCGGCATATTGGTGTTGACTCGTAGTGACACAGTTCCTCCTTGAATCTGATTGGGTTGGTGTCTTTAATCGTATTGGCGTTAATCGACCAAGGTATGACACCTCCCTGTGTCACCCTTTCTACACCGACTTTCAGCGTAGAAAATGGATATTCAATATCGACGCTTCGTGCGTACTTTCCGAAGACCAGCAAGGTCGTCCGAAAGTATTCACTTAGATATTTTCGATAATCTGAATTTAGAGCTGAAAGACCTTGCGGACCAAGGCTCCACTCTTTTCCGCTATTGCAGCAACTGCAGAAGGGTGAGACTACCGATTGTGGACGCTGGTTCGCCTGTGCCAGCATTGCTACGTTAGCTTCCAATGATCTTTTGACCGGATCAAAGGTGCTCCCAATCTCTTGAAGAAATTTCATTGCTTCTTACCAACATGTGGTGAGCGTTGATCGCTGATATGTTCGTATCAATGCGTATTGACATGGTCACTCTTCATTCTGGGTAGTAATGAACTTCGACGAAATCTTCAGAAAGAATGAATTCTAGATTTTGAAACTAATTTTTACTGTAGGAGTCTCATCAGGACACTTGGGGCCTGATTCGCCTGTGCCAGCATTGCTACGTTGGCTTCCATCATGATTTGATTTCGGGTGTAGAGCGTCATCTCCTCAGCAACGTCCGTATCACGGATGACCGACTCTGCTTTTGTCACGTTTTCATGTGCGCTTCGTAAGTAGTTCAGGTTGCTCTGGAGATTGTTTTTGTGAAAGGCTCCTATCCGGCCACGTGTTCCAGAAACTTCCTGAATTGCTTTGTCGATCAGGCAGATAGCGTCTTGAGCTCCCTGTGCGGTTCGGACATCAATATCTGCTAATGACTTGAATCCTGAGAGATTCTCTACTGCTCTTGCCAATCCCTTGGAGGTAATCTCACGAATACCGTGAGTAACGGTTTGACCACAGTTGGCTCCAACCTGGAAATACATCGAGTTTTGAGTAACGGTGACAGAGCCAACGAATTCACCTTTTTCACTGGCTTTTGCACCGGTATAAAGAATCTCTAGACCATCAGCCTGAGTGAAAGCACCTCCCTTGAGTACTTGTCCCTTGCCAAAAGCGACCTCTCCTTGAATCTTGCCAGCTATATCACGACCGTTGTTGATCTCTTGAGGCACGTCTGATTCCGCTGCCACCAAACCTGCAGTAGTGCTGGTGACTGAAAAGACTGGCTCTGTCCCATAATCCTTGTGCCGCAAAGTGATGAATTGTGGCTCGTTGGATTCAGTAATGTTTGCGGCAGCCGCACGTATATCATCCGCATTTAAACCAACCTCACGCAGGGCAGTGGCGACATCTTCTTGGCGAAGCACATCCTCAAGTGCGTCAGCGTTGTTATGAACTCCGATGATCCGATAGCGGATGCTCGAGCGTAGGTCACTTTCCTCCAGCAAGGACTCCAATTTCTGCTGATTAGGCAACACCAATTCAACACCGATGTTTGAATCAGCCATCGTCTTCTTCAGAGCATTGAGATTCGCTTCGACTGTTTCACCACGTAGGGTGTTGAAAGTAATTGCCTTTCCACCTTCTTCAATTGTGATTTGCTCACCGCGGTCTATGATTTCATTTGTTAGTGCCAGTGTACCTGTCACTTTTGCACGCTTAGCAGTCTCCACGACCTCGATCTTGTAGCCACCTACTCCAGAACCTTTTGTCTTCTCGTTAGCGCCAACAAATTCCAGATTCGCTCCGCTAGTCACCCCGTTCGCACCACGACTACCATCGAGCAGATGCTTTTTGCCATATTGCGCATCTCGAGAGATGCGGTCGATCATGCTTAAGATGTTATTGATTTCCTCTTGATCTGCATGGAGCATTTCGTCGTCATTCACAGCTTCGTTCGCTGCATGAACTGCCAATTGGCGCATGGTCACCAGAGAAGCACTAACTTCGTTCAGGGCACCCTCCGCCGTTTGAACCATTGCAATGCCAATTTCAGAGTTGTCAATGGCTTGACGCAGACCACCGATTTGGGCTCGTAATTTTTCTGAAATAACTAATGAAGCTGGTCCATCCGCTGCCTGGTTGATCTTCATGCCAGAGGAGAGCCGCTGTAGTGTCTTGTTAGTCACATCGTTATTGTTCACCAAATTGCGGTGTGCATTCAGTGCAGCAATATTGTGTTTAATTCGCATCATGGCGGTGCTCCAGCGAAAGGTTGTTTTTACCTAAATTTTCGATATAATCGAAATAACTAAAATTTATTAAAATTGTTTGCATCACCCCTCCAATGGGGCTTCTATTTCTTGAATTTTTCCTGACCGGAGCATCCAACTCCGCATCAAGGTAATTCGTGTTTAAGTATGCGGTGATCTCACCGCAGTAATTTTAGTCCAGCAACGACTGTAAGGAAGTCGGCGAATGACTGGCCTGTGCCTGCAATCCGCTCATTTGGTCCTCCTGCATCAGCTTTGAGGTAGCGATCGCGGCGGCATGAGCCTGATGTTCGTTATTCAACTGTTCAGCTTCTGGGACCAACCTGGTATGCTTCTCACGCAATTGCACCAGTTGCCCTTGAAGTCGGCGTGTTCGAAAGCTCCCAACTTCTTCCAGCTGACCGTAGATTTCCTGCTTGGCCTGTTCAATCAAGAGCAGCGCATCCTTGCCGCCTTGTGCGGTAGTAATGTTCAAGTCACCCAGATTTTCGAATCCCGAGTGGTTTGGGACATGTTTTCCCAAGTCTGTGCTACAAACACTCCGCATATTGAGCCGTAATGGGGCAGCGTGACTGCCGAAGCGTAAAGCATTTTGAAAGAGGGAAATTGAACCGTGTAATGGCAACTGAACCTGAGGGGTTCGACCATTGATTCTTAAGCAGATTCCACTAACTCGACCAGAGCCGGTTGGCACATAAAGAAACGGGCCTTTACCCACAGTTTCCACACCATCAATCCGACCAGCTACGTCGATACCAGAATTAGATTTGCGAACTATACCTTGTTCTGAGCCAAGGATTCCTGCCGTGGAACTTGCTGCTTCGAAAGTGGGTTCACTACCCCAGTATTGATGTTCAACCTCCAGCAACTGATCTGCTCGCAGTTTCACACTAAGTGGTAATCCAACTCCTTGAAGCTCGTAATTCAATCGCTTCAAAAATTGTTGATGATCCTCACCCTGCTGGGCTCTGAAACGATGTTGCTTTTGTTTCTCACGGAACCAGAGTTGCTCTCCAGCTTGGAGTAGTTCTCGGGTCAGTGGTTGTAACCCGAGTAAAGTCGATGGGGCTGGAGCTCTCGTAATAACTACTTCATAACCAGATACTGGTGCAGTCTGCGTTTCTGCGGTGGCAGAAACAAACTCCAAGTATTCACCCTGCGCAACTCCATGAACCTCATGGCTACCGTCAAGTAGTTTTTCAGGACCGTAGCTTGTCACTTCAGCGATGTGATCAATATTCAGGAGCACGTTTTCCAGCTCACGTTGATCAGCATTTCTTAAGACTAGACTGTTTTCCATTCCAGTGGAGGCGTAGCCAGCCAACTTCTGTAACTGTTCCAGTAGCCTCAGCAACTCTTGGAGTGCGGCTTCTGCTGTTTGAATAAGTGAAACCCCAGCCTCTCCATCAACAATGATCCGGGTCAATCCTGCCACCTGGGCCTGCAGTCGTGGCGGAATCACTAATGAGACAGGTCCATCCTGATGGGATCCTGCTGTCTCTCCTTGCAGTCGCTTAGCGTGGCGGTCTTGATCCCGCTTACGTTGCTGCTGTTGTTGGAAGGCCCCTAGCGGAGACAAGCCTCCTCTAATATTCAGGGAATTCATAGCATCCTCTGAAAGTTCGCTTCAGGATTAAGATTAAGATTCAGCTTACTGAGCACTGATCAACTGAAGTACAGATCTTGGAATTTGGTTCGCTTGGGCGGTCATTGCCGTTCCAGAAGCCAGCAAAATTTGATTTTTGGTGAAATCGCTCATTTCTGCAGCCATATCCGCATCACGGATTGTTGATTCAGCGCTGACCAAGTTTTCGTTGTGAACGCGGAGGTTGCGGAGATTGGTTTCCAAAGAATTTTTTTGGAAAGAACCGATATCAGCTCTACACTGGCTTACTTGGTTGATAGCTTCATCAATTAGACAGATTGCGTCCGAAGCTCCTTGCTGGGTAGTCACGTCAATATCTGCCAAACTTCTGAAATCACTTTCGTTTTTTACACCCTTTGCCAACTCATTAGATCTAACACTACACAGAGAAAATGCCTCTTCTTGCTCACAGTTAGGGCCTACCTGGAAAATTAGTGAGTTCTGCGTCACATGAACGTATCCATCAGTCTCTGCACCAGCCAGAGTGCTGTTGTCATCCAACACTTCCCTAACTTCAACAAGTTCACCAGTCTCTGGGTTGATATATTCTTCGATGCGACTGCCTAGTTCCTTGGTATATTCGATTGTCAGTCCTTCGATGGCTGTTCCAGGAGCTCCAGTAAGTCGCTGGCCTCGTCCAATCGCAATTTCTCCACCAATGAAACCCGCCACATCACGCCCACCTTCTGAAAACTGAGCCTCGTCGGCTATTTGGGTTAGCACCTCAGGTTGATTTACCGTAATACTGAAGCTTGGCTCACTACCAAAGTGCTTGTGGCGAACTGTCAACATCCCCGCACGATTGATGTAAACTTCTACTTCAAGCCCGTTCTCATCCGCTTTGTCATTCATAGCTCTGGAAATCAACTGCTGCATTCCCTTTTCAACATCTTCTCTAGTGAACAGATCTGGAGAACGATAGTGGTTATCAAGTAGGCGGTTTAAGCTCTCAGAGAGCGGACCCTCTGTGGTATTGAGCGACATCATCGCCTTACCTTCATTGATTACGAAGGTCAGGCCTTTCTCTACGTTCTCAATCGCAATTGGCTTGGTCCCTGACATCCGTGCTCGCACACCAACTTGGAGAATATCTATCGGATACCCTTCTTTTGTTGGTGCCGCCTGTGTCTTTTCAGACGCAGAAACAAAGCGAAAGCCATCACCTACAGTGACTCCGTTTGCTGCATTACTGCCATTGAATAGCACTTTTGAACCAAATTGTGTTGAATTTGAGATACGATCCAAAGTAGCTAGTAGGTTTTCAATTTCGTTCTGGTCTGCTTGCATCATTTGGTTGTCGTTTGCACCCTCGTTTGCAGCATGGACTGCTAATTGGCGCATATTGATTAACATGTTACTGACTTCGCTGAGAGCACCCTCTGCAGTTTGGACCATCGAAATCGAAGTTTCGGTATTGCGCATAGCTTGATCCACACTACCGATCCGAGCTCTCATGTTCTCCGAGATCATTAGTTCAGCCGGCGAATCTCGTGCAGAATTGATTCTGAGACCTGACGACAAGCGCTCCAAATTTTTTGCTGTATCTTCTGCGGTGTTGGTCAAGTGGCGCAGGGCGGTCATGGATGCAATGTTGTGATTCACTCGCATGGCTAACTCCTAAAGCTCATGATTGATTCGGCTAGACCGAATATGGCAGTCAATTGTCAGATTAAATAAAATCGTTATTATTCGAATTATCGAAATAGAGTAAAATTGATCAGATTTCCTCTGATAAAATATATTTTTCAGAGAAAAATGCTTGTGATCATTTTGCTTCAGCCCACCCTAGTCAACCGATTCTGTAAAATCAGCCGAAGCAGGCAGCTAATAATGATTCCGCAGAAAGCTATGCTTGGAAATTGATTTGCCAAAGCAACCAAATTCCTGAGCCAAGCTGAAACCTGTTTAGCAGAACAATTCCTACACAGATTGTCGTAGGCTTTACAAATCCTATCGTCCAGCAAACACAACAGCGTGTTGTCTGCCATGAGACAGGGGCAAGCCTCCGATAGCTTTCATTGCTCTATTTAAATAATCGAAGAACCCTCAAACTACTCTGGAATGGATCGCAAGAGGTACTGCCTTCGATCAAGCACAAACAAATATATTCTGTTCACCAAGAAGAGACTCCGATCAATTGGCGATTTCCCGGATTGCTAATTGTGTGTCTACAGTTCTCTAAAATGATCAGAACGAGCTGCTTTATTCTTCCAAGAAAACGGAAGAATTCTGCTCAAAGCGAGACTGAAGTATATTAGAAACAGTCTCCCATTCAGCAGGCAGGATTATCGTGTGCGAGATAGCCCTGCAAACTTATATCGTGATATTATGCCTACCAGGATGAAGCTCAGCAAAGTGTTTTTGAGCGGCTTCACTTCTTTGACAAGATCTGCTTCTACAGAAGCTGTATGTACTTCACAAATGCAGATCACCTAGCCAGAGTTGGGCAACTTTGCTTTATAAAAATGCTTCAGGACAGAATTTAGTGTGCCAATGCTTTCTAGCTATACAGGCGAAGGCCACTGTCATTACTTTGTTGCTTTGAACTGATCAAAGCTGCTCGTGCCAAGGCCCTTTGGCATTCAGCACAGAAAGACTAACTATTGCTCTCTAAAACAAAATAGCTGTGAGTGTCCGTGCCAGAGCCATTCGGCTAGCAGGACGCAGTGAACCGATCTGGTTCAGCATCGCAGAGACGGGTAGCGTTTGCTTTTGGCCAAACAGGCTTCAAGCAGCGATGTTGGTTCCGTCAGGAAGCGGGTTCATCCCGGGTGCTAGCAGGAAACTCTGTTAGCACGTTTCAGCAGCTGAGATCTTTGCTCAAACTTGCCTTGGCATTTTAGTTCAAAGAACGAAGACAGTTTTTGGTAGTTTCAAACTACCTGTTTGCTAGAGATCATCCCTAATACTGATGGGAATTCAGTTTTTTCGGGGCATCTCAAGCAGGCGATCCATTCCAGAGTACTTTCTTAAATAACAATATCGGCAGAAGGCCGAATTTCTTTAGTCTTTTCTCACCTAAACATAGATGGGGAGAGACTTGATAGAGTTATCGGCAGAGAGGGAAGAGACTTTAGCGATAATTGAGAGGAATTTCAGAGAAAATGTGGATGGCGGATTTGGACGAGTTCCCCTGGCCACTGCAGGTACTGTTGCCAGCGGGGGTCAGGGACTGTGATCTGCATTTGCTTGACGGCATGCACCATCTCCCAGTAGTCAAGTTCTCGCGGCTCACGTAGCGGTCGAATATCGGTTCGTTGTCCCTTGCGGCGATTGCATCCCCGGCAGCAAGTCACGATGTTTTCCCAGGAATTCTGCCCCCCATGGCTCCGAGGCAGCACATGGTCACAGGTCAGTTCAATCACAGGAAAACTCTTCCCACAATACTGACAACGATGCAGATCCCGAATAAAAATATTGCGCTTGGTGAAATTAACGCGGAGTCGGGCCCGATGGTATTCACGGAGAATCACCACGCTGGGAATCTTGATGCGTGTTGAAGGAGAACGGCATTCGTGAGCATACCATTCCAGCACATCAATCTTGCCAAGATAGTAAGACTTGATACCCCACTTCCAGCTCACCACGCTGAGTGGATTCCAGCGATAGGGCTGGACATCAGCGTTTAGAACCAGAACTTCTCCCATGGCATGTTCTCCGCTGGGGTTTCAGTCAGGCTGGAAAGGGACCGGCTAGGCTGGGATGGATGGTGATTCAGGAAGTAGGTTTTCGATGGCTTGGTCTTCTACCGTGATACTCAGAACTTCTTCCAGCGTAGTCAACCCTAAGCGAATTTTCTGGATTCCATCCATTCGCAGTGTGATCAAACCGTGGCGCAATGCAACTCGCTTGATCTCGTTGGCATCACTGCTCTTTAGAATCACATCCTTGATGGAATCGCCCATGATCAACAATTCGTGTAGACCCAATCGCCCTCGATAACCTGTTTCGCGACAAGCTGGACAACCTCGACCTCGGTAAAATGTCGCATTGACTTGGCTTGTACCAAGACCTAGCTCACGTAACTGCTCTGGATGAGGTTCATAGTGTTCTTTGCAGGAAGAGCAAATTTGACGCACCAGGCGCTGAGCCAAGACTCCAATGATGGTTGAAGAGACCAAGAAGGGCTCTACGCCCATATCAATCAAACGAGTGATTGTTGCAGGGGCGCTGTTGGTGTGGACAGTGCTGAAAACCAAATGTCCCGTCAGCGCAGCCTGGATGGCAATCTGAGCAGTTTCTGCGTCTCGCATCTCACCTACCATCACCACATCAGGATCCTGGCGCAATACTGAGCGAAGAGCACGTGCGAAGGTAAGACCCAAACGTGAGTTGACCTCAATCTGGCTGTAACTCGGAATCTTGTATTCAACTGGATCTTCAATAGTAATTACGTTGCGCGCCTGGCTATCAATTTCTCCAAGCGATGCATAGAGTGTGGTTGTCTTTCCGCTTCCGGTTGGCCCTGTTACTAGCACGATTCCACCAGACTTTTGAATCATCGAACGGAACGGTTTGAGGATATTCTCACTCAATCCCAACTCATTCAGACGCATCAGCTTGCTGCTCTGGTAGAGCAAACGCATCACGATTTTTTCACCATGTACTGTGGGGATGGTTGAGACCCGGATATCGATCTTCTTACCCGCGATCAGGACCATTGTTCTACCATCCTGTGGTAGGCCTTTCTGGGCGATATCGAGTCGCGACATTACTTTGACGCGGTTCACGACCGTCACATGAACCTGTCGCGGCAGGGTGGTCACCTGATGCAAAACACCGTCAATTCGGTAGCGAACGACTGTTGACTTTGGAGAGGGATCAATGTGCACATCACTCGCCTCATCTTTTGCGGCTTGCCAGAGCAGGCTATTGACCAGTCTTTTGATTGGCTCCTCATCGTTGGCTTCCAACAAGTCTTCTGGTTCTTCCACACCCAGAATACTCTCAAAATTCTCTTGGTCATCTAGATTATCCACAGCTTCTTCAGTAGCAGCTGAAGTACCGTCATAAACCTGATTGATTAGATCGATGATTGCCTGGTGGTGGGCGATCACTGGTTGGTAACGCAGTCCCCAAGTACGGCATAGATCATCCAGCAGATCTGTACGTGCAGGGTTTTCAACGGCTACTTGCCAAATTCCATCGGCATAGGCGAAAGGGCAAAAAACAAAATTTTTGAGATGTCGGATAGAGACTTTATCTGAAAAGCCTTCTGGTAACTGAGGAACATCAAAATTGTCGCGATATTCTAACTCATAATACCGTGCCAGTGCCTGTTGCAACACCGCCTCGGTTGTGAGCTTCTGCTTGATGGCAGCATTCTTCCAATCTTCCCAACGGATACTCGCAGGCATCTCTGCCTGTAGTTGCTCTAGCTTCTCAGAAACAACCCCAAAGTCAGTCGTCAGAATTTGGGCAATGTGCGTGAAGGGCATGATAAAAAAACCTTAGGCAGGTACTTAGTTTTTCTTGCGAAAACAAACGCTTGACGGTCTTGTAGAACAGCTGTGAGCAAGCGAAGCTTGACGCTACAAAGTCTTTTGTTAGGATTCAAAAATAATTTATCTATTGAGAATCATTTGCTTTTTTAAATTATTTTCAATGGATAAAACACTGCCAGATTAAAGCAGATTCCATTAGATTTTGCCAGAGCGCTTCGGTCAACTCGCACTAGAGCGTCTGCCTCCATTGATTTCATTTATGGCTTACGCACAACTTTCCAGTCCAATTGCGCCGGCAAAAAATCTGAGTGAACTACTCACCGAGTGGAAGCCTCAGCTCCAGCAACTGGAAACTCAGATTCTCTCGGGGATTCGCAGCGATATTCCCTTGCTAACCTCTGTTGCAGAACACATTCTTAATTCTGGTGGTAAGCGGCTTCGCCCAGCACTCGTATTTCTCAGTGGAGCTTTGGGCTCTGCACATTCTGAGGATTTGCTGGTCGCTGCTCAAGTTGTTGAATATCTACACACCGCCACATTGCTCCATGACGATGTGGTGGATCAAGCAGATCTGCGTCGTCAACAAGCAGCTGCCCGCACCATTTGGGGTAATGAGGCAAGTGTTTTGACAGGCGACTATCTGCTCTCCATGGCTTTCCACCAGCTGACAGGTCTAGGGAATCTGGAGCTACTCAAGCTGATGTCAGACACCACCACTAGGATGGCTCGTGGTGAACTCCTACAGTTGACACGCTCATTCAACAGTGCCAATGAGCAGGAATACTTGGAGATCATCACCAATAAGACAGCTTGCCTCTTTGCAGCCGCCACACAGATGGGAGGAATTTTGGCTGGACTGCCAGTCAATCAGACCAAAGCCCTCTATGATTATGGAATGCAGATCGGACTTGCCTTCCAGATCGTTGATGACGTTCTAGACTACAGCGACAGTAATCGAACTGGCAAACCAGTTGGAACAGACCTGCAGGAACGCAAAATCACTTTACCTCTCAGCCATCTGCTCGACAAAGCTTCACCACGTGATCACCAGCGAATCAAGCAAATTCTCACAGCAACCACTATTATCACAATGGATGATGTGGTTCATGTCATTCGTTTGATGGAACGCTATCAATCATTGCACTATGCGCTTGAGAGTAGTCGCCAATTTATAGCCCAAGCTCAGAAAAATCTTCAGTCGCTTCCCAACAATCGAATTCGCCACACCTTAGAACAAATCGCGGGCTTCATTGTGCAGCGAGACCTCTGATTAGCCTTTCCCAGATGCAGCAACTGGTGGCCGGGAGTGTCGGTTGTAAAGCTCACTCCAACGAGCTACCCGACGTGCAGCCTCATTGACCGTAGCGTTGATGTCTTCGATCTGCAGCGGCTTCTCAAAGTAATCGTGGGCTCCCCCCTTCATCGCCTGAATCACATGAGAGAGATTACTATGAGCAGTCATAATATAGATCTGCATCAGTGAGTTGATCTCTTTGATCTGCTGCATCAATTCCAAACCATTCATCTCCCCCATCATGATGTCTGTAATCACAACGTGGAAAAAGCTCCTCTGCAACATGTTCAGCGCTTCTTCTGCGTTCCGTGCTGTGGAGACGTGGTAACCTTGTTTGGTAATCGTTTTTTGAAGGACTAACCGGATATTCTCGTCATCGTCCACCACGAGGACGTTTAACTCTGATTTGTTGGAGGAAGCTTTGGCCATGGGTTCCCGTGAGCTAACAGAATTAGGATTGAAGTTGACGTAGAAATTCCACTCGGTTGGGAGCTTTCATCACAGCATTACCAATCAGTAGTGCATCCAGTGGAACCGAGCTGAGGTGTTCAACATCCGCTCGGGAATCGATGCAACTTGCACTGATCAAGCACTTGCCAGCTTGTTGCTTCCACCGGCGCAACTCAGATTCTTCCTGCCACCATTGCAGGGTTGTTTCGATCGTCCCCTGCAAGTAACCACGCTGCGGTTCTGCAGGTAGAGCGGCTATGGGACGATTATTCAATAGCAACACATCCGGATTAATCGCCAAAGCTCTTGGTAATTCTTCTCGTAGAGAGCATTCAACCACTGCGGTCACTCCAATTTCAACACAACAATTCACAATTTCACGAAGCTCTTTTTCAGAGAAGTAGTATACCAGAACCAGAGCTGCAGAAGCCCCTCGCAAACGCCCTTCACGTAACTGGTATTCTCCCAGAATGAATTCCTTGTGCAATCTAGGGAGCATAGTCCGCTGTGAAACTTGCTCTAATAATTCCAAGCTCCCACCAAAATAACTCTCATCTGTAAGTACGGACACTGCTGCAGCGCCTCCGGCTTCATATTCCTTTACAATCCCGGGCCAGTCTGGATTCGCTACATTCTGCTGGGCGGGTGACCGCGCTTTAAGTTCAGCAATCAACGCTGGGCGCTGTCTTGAGCTCAGTGCCTCTCGCCAATCCAGTACTTCTGGAGCTTCTGTCTGCCGCTCTCGCAAAGCAGCAAGAGGATGAACACGTTGGCGTTTCTCAATCTCCTGAAGCTTCTGCTGACGCATCCGATCCAGAAAAGTACTTATCATCATTTACTATATCTCTGTATTAACGAATTATTACCTTACAAGATGCAGAGGGCATGCCCTCTGCAGAGGCAGACTTTAGGCCCCTAACAGCCTGTAGGACAAGATTTTTTTTAGATAAAATAAAGTGTGCCCAGAGCTTGCATCGAGTTAATTCTGGAAACTTTAATTTATTCATATAATTTTAGTAGTCTTCTGTAATCCTTATTGTCTGCAACACTTGTTCTGCTCTGGTCATGGACGTCTGGCGCTGACAGGGAATTAAGAAGAGGTGGCTTGATTACAATTTACAATTTCAAGGGAGGAGCCGGTAAGACGAGTTGTGCGATGAACATTGCGCTCACCATGGATTATGGTGTGGTGACCAATGATATCTACTCGCCCATTGAAGAAGTCTTTGACAACGTGCTCAAGGTCAGCCCATCAGAAGAATTTCCTGATTTTCCAACCGATGCAGAGGTTATCTTTGATCTGGGGGGCTACATCGAAGCACGCAGCATCACGGTGCTACGCAACTCAAAAGTCGTACTTGTTCCTACTATCAACGAATACTCAATTTTGCAGACTACAATAAACTCAGTCGCAGAAATTGAAGAATATAATACGAATATCTGCTTGATCGCCAATCGAACCAAGCGTGGGGATTATGAAGAGATCCGTCAAATCTTATCCCGATTTTACAAATATCCGATTTTCGAGGTGAAGGAGAGCCAGTCGATTCCTGCCATTTTCAAGAAGAAGAAGAGCATCAAGGCCATGGTCGAGGAAGGAGGTCTGCAAAAATACCACTTTCAATACCTGGACCGGCAATTCGACAAGATCATCGAATTCATCCGGAGACACTATGAGTAAGGTCAACCTCAAAGATTATAAAAAAGAAAACCGGGGATTATTGCGCAAATCCGTCGAGGAACGCGTAACCTATAAGAAGTCCGGCCCCAAACCCAAACCCGAGGACGAAAAAAACTCTGCCAAAATCCTCGTTTCTATGAAGCCTGCCGAACGCGAGAGTCTTGAGGAAGCCGCGAATGGTCGCCCGCTTTCTCAATATATCAAGCACATCCTACGCGAACGTGGTGTCATCTGAGCGAACAGGTTATATCGTAAAGCCTGGCGAAGATGGCAGCACCTTGCACTGATAGAATTTGAATTTAAAACTGAGTGTAGAATAATTTTTTGGGGAGAGGTTTGCATCTTGCAGCAAAACATAAGACGGGGGTGAGCCCAGGTCTCATGAGGCGCTTCCATTCGCCTGAAATAATGGGGGGCATTATTTCACGAAGATTGAATCACCAAAAGTGAGAGCACCCAGGTGATTCATCCATTTCTCACCTAGGCCCACATTCGACATCATGCAAGAACGTTCCCTTTTTTTGAAAGTTCTTTAATTTTTGTTCTTAAATACTGTTTCGATTAGTTTTATTCGTTTTCATAGAAATCTCCCAAGTCCCAATCTAGCCTTCTTTCGCTTGCCCATCCGTCACTCTTTGCCGAACAATTGACCACATCTGGAATTTCACGTTTCGGTTTTTTCACAAATTCCCTAGAATTCATTAGTCAGATTTCTTTCGCTCCTGTTCGTATTCCATTCCCGCAGATTGAATAGAGTTATGAACCCAGACAGTCCTTTCAGTATTGGCATTGATCTAGGCACAACCAACAGTGCCCTGGCTTTCATTCATCATGAAAAAGCTGAAGGAAGCCAGATTCTCTCCATTCCCCAATTGATCGATCGGAATTTGCTTGATGAGCTTCCGACGCTCCCTTCTTTTCTGTACTGCCCTTTGGAAGAGGAGTTCTCCAGTTTGCTGGGACATTTGCACTGGGAAACAGCCAACGAACATTTGGTTGGAACGGGCGCTCGAGTGCTGGGAGAGAAAACCCCCCAACGTCTAGTCAGTTCTGCCAAGTCCTGGCTTTGTCACCCAGAAGGTCAAAAACAAGCCATTCTACCGCTCTATGCACCAGAAGATCTGACAAAAATTTCTGCAGTTGATGCAGCGATAGCCTATCTACAGCACCTGCGAGAGGCCTGGGATGAAAGTCACCTACAGGAATTGATATCTGATCAACAGGTTACAATCACTGTTCCAGCTTCTTTCGATGCAGTCGCCAGGGAACTAACCCTTCAGGCTGCCACAGCTGCAGGATTTTCAACGATCACCTTGCTGGAAGAACCTATTTCAGCTTTTTATGCCTGGCTTGCAGAGAATGGAGAAAATTGGCGGGAGCAAGTCAGCATTGGTGACTTGATTCTTGTTTGCGATATCGGAGGAGGTACCACTGATTTTAGCCTGATTCTTGTCCGTCAAGAAGAAGGCTCCCTCCAGCTTGACCGCATTGCTGTCGGGGATCATATCCTGTTGGGCGGCGACAATATGGATTTGACCCTAGCTCGGACTCTGCAACTAAAAATGCAGGAGGAAGGACGTCAATTACAGCAATGGCAGTTTTTTGGTTTGGCACATTCATGTCGTAAGGCAAAAGAGCAACTGCTGCAGGATGCTGAATTGGACAGCGTTAGTGTTGTAGTGCCAGGCCGTGGAAGTCGTCTTGTGGGGGGGACCATTTCTTGTGAACTCACTCGCCAGGAACTGGAAGAAGCTTTGTTGGAAGGATTTTTTTCAACATGTGGTCTGGAAGACCGGCCAACCCAGCATACTCAGCGCACAGGATTACGTACACTTGGTTTGAACTACGCTCAAGATTCTCGAATCCTCAGGCACCTAGCCCAGTTTCTTCATGAAAGCAGAAAAAGAATTGGTGATGAAGAGTTATCTGAGAACATCCTGAAGCAAGAGTTTCTTGCGCCCTCTGCAATCTTGTTCAATGGGGGCGCTACGAAGGCTCCTCTGTTCAGAGATCGAATCGTTGAAACACTCAATGGTTGGTTAGAGACCATTCAACAACCCAACCTAAAACTACTGGAATTGAGTGACCCAGATCTTGCCGTGGCTCAAGGGGCTGCCTACTACGGTAGTGTACAGAGAGGCCTTGGCCTTCGTATTCGCAGCGCCAACACTTTTTCTTACTACATTGGTGTTGAATCCACGATGCCAGCCATCCCAGGAATGCCTCCATTTATGAATGGGCTCTGCGTCGCACCATCTGGAATGGAAGAAGGCAGTGAGGTTCATTTACCAGGAATGGAATTCGGTTTGTTGGTTGGCGAAACTGCTCAATTCCGCTTCTTCATAAGTCGGGAACGCAAAGACGAAGCTGGAGATCTTGTAGAAAATGCTGAAGAAGAGCTAGAAGAATTAGCCAGTTTGGAAGTCTGTCTGGAAATGGAAGATGCCACTGGATCACAGGTTGTTCCCGTACAGTTACGAACACTACTGACAGAAGTGGGTGCTCTGGAACTGTGGTGTGAGAAGACCGATGGATCTCAGCAATGGAAACTAGAATTCAACCTACGCAATGAATAATGTTAGGTTAGTGTGAGAGAATCCTCCAATGGATTTGCCAGATCCAACGGTTGGATCTCAACAAAATGAAGCAAATCCGTACGGAGTTTAACCAAGGCAAATTGCTGAAACAGATCGCCAGCAAAATGCTTACGCAGGAACTGACGCAGAATTGTGTGCTCAGGTTGAAGCAAAACACGATCACAGAGACTTAGGTATTCTACCTGACGAATATCAATAAACTGCTCAACCTGATCCATATTCGTCTCACCAGGCTCCGAAGACAATCCAGCGAAATGCAGGCTTACTCGATGGCATAGGTCTTCAAGTAAATTACCATAGAGGACAAGGCTCTCTAGGAAAGAAAAATCCCGCAGCATCAGTTCGTGTATTGCCTCACACTTGGTGTAGAACAGACTCGCCTGAATCTGTCCATGATCGTTGAACAGCTTGCGCTGATTGACATTGTACTCTCTCAAATTGCTGAGGTGCAGCAATAGCAACTGACTGGTATGATCCCAACATGCTTTGCGCTCCTCCAGAATCTGCCCCACCTGTACGGCGCGTTTTAACAAACTCTGGATCAATTCCAATGGCAAATCCAGAGCAACACAATGAGCCAAAGTGAACGGTCGCTTGGTCCCTCGAATACCCGGCATCGCTGGTTGCCAAGCCCAAAATGGGGTCCGGGCCATCTCCAACAATCCCCCAAAGGGCATCTCCTTTTGTTGCTTCCAATGTTCACAAAGACGCTCGCGCAGTCGCTCATCCTGAACCAGGTTGATCCGGCGACGACCTTTGCGATCACGGAGTCCATCTAAAGAAAAAACATGTGGCAATAAGTCCGCAAGAGGTGCTTCGCCAGCAAAATTCCGGTTTGCAGGATGGTGCTGCAAGTTTTCCGTCATAGTTCCGTATATTTCTGGTTTGTGTTAGTTTTTGGTTTATAATGTTCTTTACAAAGATGGACTTGCTTCAATTTGGTCAAGTCAGGTTGGTTTCCGGGAATTTATCACATCCACATTCTGTCCCGTTTACATCCAAAAGTGCTATGCCTACAAATTCAACCCCCCCACTCGTCACAGCCTTACGGAAAAAAGATGCCTACCTCGATTCTGTCAGTAAGATCCGATTTCAAGAGACGGTCTCTTCCTATCTGTTCAAAGCTGGTGATCACTTTTACAAGATCAAAAAGGCTGATAGCGAATACACAAGTTTAGCGGTTAAACAAGCTTTTTGCCAAGAGGAAGCCAAATTACTACATCGACTCAATAGAGAAGAATTACAGGCCGAAGTACTTCCTGTTTATCAGAATGGGAAAAGTTTCAGCTACAAGAATGAAGCCGGAGCCACAGCTGTAGACTACGCTCTCAAAACAACTGCGCTGAGCGAACGCAACCTGGTGAGTCATCTGCTCGATCAGAAAAAACTCTCACTGATTGCTGTTGGACGAATTGCCCGCAAACTTGCTCAAGTACACTCAGATTTCCCTGCAAACGACAAGACCGCACACGAACAAGGACGGGCGGATATGCTACGCTCGCTGTGCGAAGACATGCTTTATCAGATGAAACGTCACTTGGATGAGTCATTTACCCAACCTATTCGGGATATGATTCGTCACCCACTGGACAAATTTTTCGATGAGCAAAATCGGCTTTTTCATCGCCGAATTCGTAAACATCGAATCGTTGAGGGACATGGTGCACTGCTGCCTGAGCACATCCATGTTAAGGGCCAGACTGTAATATTTCTAAGCCCTCAGGAGGCCCAGAAAAAGTATGTAATACTAGATGCTGCCAACGATGTGGCAACCTTCTCTGTAGAGTTGTTACGCCAACAAGAAGAAGAGTTGAATAGTAGTTTTCTGGATCGGTACCTACGTAGTTCCCGGGATCGTACCGACATGAAGCCCTTGCTCCCTGTCTATCAAATGTACGCCGCACTCAGATTGGGAGTCACCAATTGTGAGATGCGCACCGCAATGGCTTGGTCAGAAGAAGAACGCGAAGCGTTTCAACAGAGGGCCATACAGTACTTCAATATTGCTGTCCGTTTTGCTCGGCAACTACCTCACTAATCATCGTCAATCCCAACAAACCATCGTTCACTCTATTTTCGACTAAAATCCAGTGTAATGAGCCATTTCGTCCAAAAATTTGGCGGCACCAGCCTTGGCACAGCCGAGCGTATGAAAGGGGTCGCTCAAATCATAGTAGACCATCTAAAACAATACCACCGAGTCACTGCTGTCGTTTCGGCGATGAGCAGCTATAACAAGGCAGAAGGAACCACTAGCAGGCTATTGGAAGCTGGAAACTTAGCGCTCAGTGGGGGCCCCTTCTATCGAATGATTGACCTTGTAGAGGAAAGCCACAACGAGGCTTTCAGCAAGGCTGTTCGCAATCCAGAAATTCAGGAACAACTAAGAGAATTTGTTCATCGAGAATTGCGTTCGCTGAAGTCCTTTCTGGAAGCAATCCACGTAATTCGAGAGATTTCAACACGTAGCCAAGACCTGATTGTTGGTACTGGAGAGCGTCTTTCTGCGCGATTGTTAAGTGGAGTGCTTCAAGACTTGGGAATTGATGCCGAATACGTTGATTTATCTGAAGCCCTTCCAGAAGGCGAGCCCGCCCCCGAAGGACGTTCACTCTTTCCTTACCTACAGCATCAATTTAGACAATACTTGCCTCAGGAGACAGGACGTACAGCGGTGATCACAGGATTTTTTGGCTTTGTTCCTGGAGGAATCATTGATCGTGTCGGTAGAGGGTACACTGACCTAACCGCTGCCCTGATCGCTGCAGAGACCAAAGCCGATGAATTACAGGTCTGGAAAGAAGTTGATGGAATTTATTCCGCAGATCCTCGCAAGGTCCCTACAGCCTCTGTACTACCAGAAATTTCACCAGCTGAAGCTGCCGAACTGACGTATTTTGGCTCTGAAGTACTACATCCCTTTACCATGGAGTGTGCCATCAAGGCCAACGTACCAATTCGAATCAAAAACACCTTTCACCCAGAGAAACCCGGCACCATCATCGTCCCTGGCAAGTTGACCGAACAGAGAAGACAGCGGAATCAAACAGCTGTGGCGGTCACAACCAAGCACCATGTCAGCATCCTCAACATTCACTCAAACCGCATGCTGAATTCGACTGGTTTTATGGCGCAGGTATTTGAGCTATTCAAAAAGCATCGAGTCGTGATTGACTTAATTTCAACATCAGAAGTCAACATCTCCTGTACAGTTGACCGCTTGGATAATATTCAGTCCCTGATTCACGACATGGAGGAATTCGCTGATGTAACCCTGATTCGTTACCGAGCAATACTGAGTTTGGTGGGAGAGGGAATGCACTACGCTAAGGGTACTGCAGGACGGATGTTTATGGCGCTAGCCCAGCAACAAATCAACCTGGAGATGATCACTCAGGGTGCTTCTGAAATCAACATCTCCTGCGTAATCCGTCAGGAGGACGCGCTAGAAGCATTGCGTGTCATTCACCAGACCTTCTTGGAGTCAAATACGGGGACCAATGCGAGCAGTTGAGCGTGAGCAGTTCTTTCAGAATCTCAGCAAAGCGATTCCAGAACCTATCACAGAATTACAACATACCAACACCTTCGAACTTCTGATCGCTATCATCCTCAGTGCACAAACGACAGATGCAGCAGTCAACAAGGTCACTCCCTCTCTCTTTGGCGGTTATCCTACTCCACAAAAACTCGCCCAGGCTGCACCAGAAGAAGTACTAACCCATATCAAGACTATCGGCCTTGCTCCCACTAAAGCCAAAAACATTGTTAAAACTGCCCAACAGCTTTGCGAACAGCATCAAGGAGAAATTCCCGAAGACTCTGAAGCCCTGCAAGCATTGCCCGGTGTGGGACGCAAAACTGCAAATGTCCTTTTGAACACGGCCTTCGGGCATCCTGTGATTGCCGTCGACACTCACGTTTTTCGAGTTTCTAACCGCACAGGATTGGCGCGTGGAAAAACGGTGGAAGAAGTCGAGCGCAAACTAGCTCGTAATGTTCCTCCAAATTGGCGCAAAGATGCACACCACTATCTGATTTTGCAGGGCCGCTACACATGCAAAGCACGAAAGCCTATTTGTGGACAGTGTCCCGTGCTTAATGAATGTTCTTTTCCAGGCAAGGAAATTGAGAGGGTGAGCTGACTTGAGCCAAGATCTGCTCTGAAATCTGACTGCGATCTGCAGTCTTGTTCAGTCAGAACATCATTGTTTCAAACTTCAGTGACTAACTCAGGAGGCAGAAGTTATTACTCAGGGCTGAGCAATAAAAGGATAGGCAATTCCACTGTAGAAGAAATAGGGACTGAGGGCCAGATTGTCAGCAAGCTCCAGAAGATAATCATCTGTTGGTTCTTGATAGTCCTGCCTGTGAATCGTCCAGTTACGATTCTCTTCTTGGAAGCGTAGGTCATACACTCCAAAATCCAGTAGCGCCCGCTGATCCTCCAGATTCCAATACAAGATATCCGCAGCAAATTCCCGTCGTTGATCCGTACTGCGCACTGCGATTCGGTCTCCTTGCAGCAGGAGTTCATACTGAACCAATCGAGGTGGGCTCCATTCTTGTGGATTCTGTTGACGTAACAGCACCCGAGAACGATCAGAGATCAAGTATCTTGATGGCACCATGGTTGTCGGAAAATCAAGCTGTCCTTGGATACGCAATGGTTGAATTTCTCGAAAATCAATGAACTTTTGATATTCTCGACGAGAGAGACCAGAAGGCTCATTTCGTACTAGTTGTAGTCCAATGGATTGCACTGAATATTGAGCAAAGATTTGAGGATTTTGACGATAGGTCAAATCTTCTACAAAAAAGATCCCACTCTCGCTTGAAATCGGTGCTGAGATTGTTTTGCCAGCAGGGGTGTTAAAACGTATTTGCAACTGCATTTCATCAGCGAGCCTCACATTTGTTTGAAGCTGTTCAAACTCGAACTGCACCCGACCGCTGAGCAAGGCATGTGACCATAGCTTTTCTTCTTCGGCAGCCTCTGCCAAGTCAGGATCCTGCTGACGAACAGCTTGCAGCCGAGCAAAGGCTTTCACTCCTTCCCCAGCAGCCAGGTACTCCCGATAGCGCTGAAGGTTTTCCTGAGCAACCTGACGGTTCGCTCGTTGGAGAGCTTCACGATAGACCGAATTGTCTGGATTGGCGACAACGGCTTCCCTGTAGGAGATCGAAGTTTCTTCCCAACGTTCTTCCACTTCCAACCGTACTCCCTGATCGTAAGCAAACGAGCATCCCAACAGGGGTAGACTCAATAACAAAAGTAATGGGCGTTTCCAGAATCGTCGCACGTCACTCCACCTGAGAAATTGGATAATTTGGAGCCTCTTCCGTGATGAGGACATCATGAACATGGCTCTCCCGTAGTCCAGCCGAAGTGATTCGGACGAATTGTGCCTGTTCTTGCAACTCCGTAATATTTCGACAGCCAGTGTATCCCATTCCAGAACGTAATCCTCCTACAAACTGATAGACCATTTCTGCCAGTGATCCTTTGAACGGCACTCGGCCTTCAATCCCTTCTGGTACTAGTTTTGATTCTTCAATATTGTTCTGGAAATAGCGGTCTTTACTGCCTTCCTTCATCGCACCCATTGATCCCATTCCACGATACAGCTTGTATCGACGACCCTGATAAAGAATCACTTGGCCTGGAGTTTCTGCTGTCCCAGCAAATAAGCTACCGATCATTACGGAGTCTGCACCGGCCGCCAGAGCTTTCACAATATCACCAGAGTACTTGATTCCCCCATCGGCAATTACAGGAATCCCGTAATGTCTCGCCACGCTTGCTGAATCACTAATTGCTGTAATTTGGGGCACACCAATACCAGCAACTACTCTCGTTGTACAAATTGAGCCTGGCCCAATTCCGATTTTGACAGCATCAACTCCTGCCTTGATCAGCGCCTCACAACCAAAGGCAGTAGCAATATTTCCCGCAACAATTTCTAGTTCCGGAAAAGTTTCACGAAGTTCTCGGATGCTTTGCAGGACCTTACTAGAATGACCATGTGCTGTATCCAGCACAACCAGATCAACCCCTTTGCTGATCAATGCCGCCGTGCGTTCCATCAAATCTCGACTTGTACTCACAGCAGCACCAACCCTTAGACGTCCTCGATCATCTTTGTTGGCATTTGGATATTTGCGGGATTTTTCAATGTCCTTGATCGTGATCAAACCAAGCAGATCATAGCCTTCTGAGACAACAAGTAACTTCTCGATGCGATGAGCATGCAACAGAGTTTTTGCTTCCTCGAGATCAATTCCTGGAGAGACCGTGACCAGTCGATCCCGCCCACTAGTCATCACAGAGCCCACTTTTTGATCCAAATTGGTCTCAAAACGCAGATCTCGATTCGTCAGAATACCAACCAACTCCGTACCACGGGTTACAGGAACTCCAGAGATGCGATAGCGCTCCATCAACTGTAGGGCATCTTTCAGGGGCTGTTCGGGCTCGACTGTGATCGGATCAGAAATCATCCCACTCTCTGATCGTTTGACTCGGTCAACCTGAGCGGCTTGCTCCTCCACACTCATGTTCTTATGAATCACTCCAAGACCACCCTCCTGTGCCATACTGATGGCCACTTGGTGTTCTGTGACCGTGTCCATTGCCGCACTCAGCAGAGGAATGTTACAATCCAAGTGTCGGGTCAGCCGAGTTTGAACAGAGACTTCGTGAGGTAGGATGTCTGAGTAGGCGGGTACAAGAAGAACGTCATCGAAGGTCAAACCTTCCGTAATGCGATTCTGCAGCATAAACTTCCTTTTTACAGCACAGCCAGAGGTGCCAGTCAGCATCCATCGGGCAAGAAAATCTTTTCAATTTCGCACAACAAACTACAGAACTCAATCAAA
>JACLAD010007883.1_pt1 | contig 26096 bp, 27 predicted proteins | sample 8027901 | NCBI WGS metagenome assembly JACLAD01 (sample SAMN15725071, study PRJNA655200) | protist metagenome | isolation source: fluorescence activated cell sorting (FACS) single amplified genomes of... | place: Spain: Blaines Bay Microbial Observatory, Mediterranean Sea | collected 2016-07-05 | reverse complement strand
CGAGGTTGATTCCGTAGCCGTGGAAATCCGTGATGTTATCGTCGGTATCTTCAGTACGACCCTCAGCGATGAGGGTATAGTTGTACTCGAGGCCCAGGCTGGTGTAGCTCTCTGGCCATTCATGTTCGTGGTCATCTGCCAATGCCATAGAAGGCACCAGAGCGATGGCGAAAATAAGTGCTGTTTTTTGTATATCCATAGTCAGAACTCAAATTGATCATAAGTTGCGTGCTGTCGATGGCATAGAAAACTCAGATATGGCGGTGTCGACGTTTCACGTTTTTTGTAACACTCCTGCTAGAGGAGGTGTCCTGAGTGGAATATATCGTTGCGAACTATGGCGATATGTTTGTTTGTGTTATCAAAGGTGAGAGATTGTTACGCGAAAATTGAGAGATTTATTATTAGTGGCTGAATTCGCTGCCATAACCACAGTTACATTTCGATACACGAATACATAGAGATACAAAATAAAACGTAGCGTTACTCTGCTGAGGTGTTTCAGATGTGTTTTGTAGTCAGCTGGCACCTAAGGAAAAACGTTTTTTCAATTTCGCAACACTGAATAACCGAATGGATTCTCTGTATACTGCGCGCAGTAACAGAAGCCATAAATACAGAGGACATATTATGAGACCAAGTGGCCGCGCACTGGATCAGTTGAGAGAAGTACGCATCACCCGGAACTACACTAAGCATGCCGAGGGCTCCGTGCTGGTGGAGTTTGGCGACACCAAAGTCATCTGTACTGCCAGTGCGGAAACCAAAGTGCCACCTTTCCTGCGTGGTCAGGGCCAGGGTTGGGTCACCGCTGAATACGGTATGCTGCCACGCTCTACCGGTTCGCGCATGATCCGTGAAGCCGCCAAAGGTAAGCAGCAGGGGCGTACTGTTGAGATTTCCCGCCTTATTGGCCGTAGCCTGCGCGCAGCAGTCGATCTTGAAGCTCTGGGTGAAAACACCATTACCATCGACTGTGATGTGATTCAGGCGGATGGCGGTACCCGCACTGCATCAATCACGGGTGCCTGTGTTGCTCTTGCCGATGCCATTAACTGGCTGAAAGAAAACGGCAAAGTGAAAGGTGAGCCACTGAAGCAGATGATCGCGGCCGTATCGGTTGGTATCTATAACGGTGAGGCCGTGTTAGATCTGGATTACGCCGAAGACTCGACGGCTGAAACTGACCTGAACGTAATCATGACTGAGAAAGGTGGTTACGTAGAGATTCAGGGCACTGCGGAAGGGGAAGCTTTCTCTGCGGAAGAGCTGAATGCCATGCTGGCACATGCTCAGAAGGCTATCGGTGAATTGTCCGAGCTACAGAAGGCGGCTCTGTCATCCTGATATGAAAAAGGCCAGCTGATCCGCTGGCCTTTTTACTATCGCTCAAACGATCACTCTGCGCCTGAGAATCAGAGCGCTCATATCTCTTCGTCAAACTCGTATTCGATCATCACGGCAGCATGCTTGCCGAATTGCGGTGCTTTTTCGATCCGTGCTTCGACGACATACTGGCGCACTCCAGGCGTACAGATCTGATAGTCGATGCGCCAACCGTTCTGGTCGCGGCGCTGACTTTCTTCATCCGGCCACCAGGTAAACTGGTTTTCACCGAAATTCGCTTCACGAAAGGCATCTGTGAATTCTACCGGACCGAACATCTGATCAAACCACGCACGCTCTTCGGGCATAAATCCGGGCGTATCCTGGGCGTTCTTCCAGTCCTGAATGTCGACGGTTTTATGAGCCGCTTCGAAATTGCCACAGAAAATAAACTCGCGGCGCTTGCGCCGGGTCTTCTGCAAGTGCTCAAGAAACACCTGCTGGAATTCAAGCTTATCTTCGAGCGAGTTGTGCTCATCAATCGTTGGGAACAGAACCGAGGCCACACTGACGTGATCGAAGTCAGCCTGAATGAAACGGCCCTGCATATCCCACTCGGCGTGGGCTAACCCTGTCATAATGGCCTTAGGAACATCGCGGGTAAGAATTGCGACACCACTGTAGTTGTCTTCAGCTGCATCGAAAAAGTACGCGTTGAATCCTTCCGGGTAGAGCACGTCATCAGACAGCTGATACTCTTTTGCCTTGAGGTTCTGTATGGCAACGACGTCAACATCGGCACTGCTCAGCCACTGATACAGGCCGTTTTTAACTGCCTGTTCCAGTCCGTCAACGTGAAGTGTGATTATCCTCATACATGGTTCCCGGTTATCGATGGGTGTATCATACCGCATCCAATTAGGCCGCTGCACTCTTCTGTGGCACCAATATGGCTACGGGTCTTGCGAAAACAGGAGATAACCCGGCTGGATCGCCTGTTCTTCTTAATTTTCATTGCTGGCCCACGACGACAATTCAGGATTCCTTATGCAAACCTATCAGAAAGAGTTTATCGAATTTGCTATCCAGCAGGGTGTACTACGTTTTGGTGAGTTCACTCTTAAATCCGGACGCATCAGTCCCTATTTCTTCAACGCTGGTTTGTTTAACACAGGGTCTGCACTCGCGCGCCTGGGTCGTTTTTATGCGGCGGCGTTAGAAGACTCCGGCATCGAATACGATGTTGTCTTTGGCCCTGCATACAAAGGTATCCCTCTGTCTGCTGCGTTATCTATTGCATTGGCGGACCAGTACCAGAAAGACCTTCCTTATGTCTTTAACCGCAAAGAGGCCAAGACGCATGGTGAAGGTGGTAATCTGGTTGGTGCTCCGCTTGAAGGCCGTGTTCTGATTGTAGACGACGTTATCACGGCTGGCACGGCGATCCGTGAAGTGATGACAATGATCAATGCAGCTGAAGGTGCGACTCCGGCGGCGGCGCTGATCGCGCTCGACCGTCAGGAACGTGGTCAGGGCGAATTATCGGCCATTCAAGAGGTAGAACGTGACTTCGGTATCACTGTTGCCAGTATCGTAGGCCTGAATCAGGTGCTAGATTATGTGTCTGGAAATCCGGAGCTGGCGCAATACGCAGACGCGATTACAGCCTATCGGGATCAATACGGCGTTAAGTAACCCGGGAGACCTATGTTCAGGCGGCTGTTGGTTGGTGCAACTATAAGCGCATTAGCATGCGCATCTTTGGCAGCAGGCAATGTTTATCGGTTCAATGTAGACGGACAAATTGTTATCAAAGACTCGGTGCCCGCAGAGCTGGCGCCGCTTGGATACGATGTTCTCAACTCCCGTGGGATGCTGGTAAAGCGTGTACCGCGTGAGTTGACGCCCGAAGAAATCGCCGAGCGTGATCGCCTTAAGGCTGAGCAGGAAGCCCGAAATAAGCGCATAGAGCAGCGTAAGCAGAAGGATAAAGACCTGATGCGTATCTACTCTACGGTCGCGGATGTAGATCGAGCCCTGCAGAGAAAGTCTGACGAAGTGATCACTCAGAAGGATTTGCAGGCGCGGCGGATTACGGATCTCACTGAAAAATTAGAGCAGGCGCAGCAGGCGGCAGCAAACACAGAACGACGTGGAGCGGCTGTGTCTGAATCGCTGGTGGACGAGATCCGTCACTATCAAAGTGCCATTCAGGGAGCGGAAGTTGCCATTCGCGAACTGGAAGAAAAGTTAGAAACGCTGAATGCGGATTACGATGTTATCCGTCAGCGATTGCGAGTGCTGTCGGTGTATCCCGCAGGCACCTTGCCAGAGGAAGTCGACAGCAGTCGATTACCAGCTCTCAATCCTTGAGAGCTAATCTTTTTATGGCATCTTTAAGTCTTTTTCCTGCAGCAATATCTGGCTCAGCCCCGCCCATTGTGCTGACCAATGCTCTGTTGGGCGAACAGAAAATTCCGTGCGCACGTACTGACGTATACGCCCTTCAATAACAGCCGTCAGAAGGTTCGCCAGTGCTGTTGGCGATTGCTGTGGTACCAGGCCTTCACGCACTTCCGCTTCTCGCAGGATTTGCTTGAACTGAAGCTCAAAGCGGTCGAAGACCTGATCAATCCGCTGGCGCAGCCTTTCTGTTTCTCCGGCCAGTGCATCGCCCGAAAGCAGACGGCACATGCCAGGGTTTTTCTCAGCGAAAGTCAGCAATAACCCCAGTGTTTTTTCACACCGCTGCTGCGCACCGTCGATGTCCTTGAGAATCATGTTGATGCGCGAAAACAGCGTATCTTCGATAAAGGTAATCAAGCCTTCAAACATCTTCGCTTTCGACGGGAAGTGGCGATAAAGCGCCGCTTCTGAAACCCCGACTTCTTTCGCAAGGCTCGCGGTTGTGATCCGCCCGCCGGGATTGGACTCCAGCATGTGCGCCAGAGCCTGAAGGATCTGGTCGCGGCGAGACATCTTTTCCGTTGCGTCTGTCATCCGTATTCCTTAGCGGCGTCGGTTGGTAATCAGAGTACCCACACCTTCATCGGTGAAGAGCTCAAGCAGAGTTGAGTGAGCAACGCGACCGTCAATGATGTGAGCGCTGTTCACGCCACCATGCACAGCATCCAGTGCACACTGAATCTTCGGCAGCATGCCACCGTAAATGGTGCCATCTTCAATCAGAGAGTCGACCTGCTGTGTCGTCAGACCGGTCAGGATCTTACCTTCTTTATCCATCAGGCCTGCGATATTGGTCAGCAGGATCAGTTTTTCTGCCTGCAGTACCTCGGCTACTTTACCGGCCACCAGGTCAGCATTAATGTTGTAAGAGTGACCTTCTTCATCGACACCAATAGGCGCGATCACAGGGATAAAATCACTGTTGGTCAGCATATTCAGCAGCGAGGTATTAATGTGCGAAACCTCACCAACATGACCGATGTCGATAATTTCTGGCTTTTCCAGTTCAGGCGATTTGTGCGTAACGTGCAGCTTACGTGCATGCAGCAGCTGACCGTCTTTACCGGTCAGGCCGATGGCATTGCCGCCGTTCTGGTTAATCAGGTTAACAATATCTTTGTTGACCAGGCCGCCCAGAACCATCTCAACCACGTCCATGGTTTCGCTGGTGGTGACACGCATACCGTTGACGAAGCGACTTTCAATGTTCAGTTTTGCCAGCAGATCGCCAATCTGAGGGCCGCCACCGTGCACAACAATCGGGTTTATACCAACCAGCTTCAGCATCACCATGTCGCGGGCAAAGCTGTTCTTCAGCTCTTCATCGATCATGGCATTGCCGCCGTATTTAACGACAATGGTTTTGCCAACAAAACGCTGCAGGTAGGGCAGAGCTTCGCTCAGAACGTTGGCGGTATTCATGGCGCTGTCTCGCGTCAGAGGCATTGGCTGGCTCCTGTTAGTCGGCAAACCGGGTTGTTTTCGAGGCGGGATTATACCTCTAATCACTTCCCGGTTGCTATGACTGTTCAGAACGGGGTCTGTATTTCCGGGGCGTGACGGGTAAGTGCCTGCTTCAACAATGCCTGAATGCGAGCGACCGTTTCTTCTGATTCTCCGGCAAAGCGAAGCGTCAGTCGTGGAGTTGTATTGGACGCACGCACCAGCCCCCAGCCATCACTGAATTCAATACGCAGGCCATCTACAGTAAAGACACGACCTTCGGCGGTCAGATCGGCATCGGTTCTCAGGGCTTCAATGAGGGAGAACTTCTCCGCTTCTGTCGTCGTGATGGTCAGTTCTGGGGTACTAACATCTTCTGGTAGCGCCTCGCAGACATTGGCGACGGAGTCGTTGCGAGTGGATAGAATTTCCAACATACGAGCGCCGGTGTAGAGACCATCGTCAAACCCGTACCAGCGTTCTGCGATATAAAAGTGACCACTGAATTCACCACCGATAACCGCATTCACTTCTTTAAGTTTTCGCTTCATCAGAGAGTGGCCGGTTTTCCACATTGTTGGGCGTCCACCCAGGCGGTTAATTAATGGGGCGAGGTGGCGGGATGACTTCACATCAAAGAGAACATCCGCACCCGGGCGACGAGGCAGAATATCTTCGAGTAATAACATCATCATGCGATCTGGCCAGATGATGTTTCCTTCGTTATCAATCATCAGGACGCGGTCACCGTCACCGTCGAAGGCGAAACCAAGATCGGCACCGTGAATAAGAACAGCGTTCTTCAGGTCTTCAAGGTTTTCTGGCTCGCCCGGATCAGGATGATGATTCGGGAAATGGCCATCAACATCGCAGTAAAGCTCGGTGACATCGGCACCCAATTCACGGAAAAGCTCCGCAGCGAGCGGCCCACTGACGCCGTTGCCAGCATCAATAACGATCTTCATTTCACGAGCGACCTGAACATCATCAGTAATGCGTTCCAGGTATTTATCTTTAATAGAGTCCTGTCGCGCACCAGCATAGCCCTGGGTGTAGTCTTGGTTGCGAATGCGCTGGGCCAGATCCTGTATTTCCTGTTCGGACAGAGGTTGTTGATCAATTACCGCTTTGAAGCCGTTATATTCAGCTGGGTTGTGGCTGCCTGTCACCATGACGCCACACGGCGTATCTGATTCAAAGCACGCGAAGTAGAGCGCTCCGGTAGGCAGCATCCCGAGTCGGTTTACACTGCATCCTACGCTCAGTAACCCATCCTGCAGAACTTTTGCCAGATGTTCGCTGGAAAGTCGGCCATCCCAGGCGAGGTTAATGCGCTCAAATCCGCGCTGGCGAACGGCACTTCCTAAGGCTTTACCAATATTACGGACGATGTCGTCATCAAGCTCTTTATCAACGATGCCGCGAATATCGTAGGCGCGGAAAATATGATCGGGAAATGTATCCCCCCCGGTCGGAAAATCCAGGGGCTTGCCGTCGTAAGTCGCGGATGTTTCGCGAACTTCAGGGCGCTCCGGCTCTTCATCAATTTCGGGCAGATCGTCACGGGTACGGGCTTTCGGTGTGGCTTTGACGCTGGCGGTTTTCAGACTGGTTTCAGCGCTGCTAAGGCGATCGAAAACCTGTTCACTGGCGAGTCGCACGTCATCGGCGAGATCATTGAACAGCTTAAGACTGAACCCCGGATTCTCGCGAATTTCTTCTTTGAAAAAACGTTCGAGGAATTGCTGAAAATGACGATGATTCTTCTGCAGGATGCGTTTTTGAATAAACAGCAGTACGAGCAAAGCACTCAGTGTCGCAACCAGGGAAAGAATCCACGGGAAAGACAGATCAAGGAGCGAGACCACCGGACGGTGATCAGAAGGTGTATAAGTCAGAAACCAGTAATCATTGATCGGGCGGGTGACTGGCCTCGCACTTTTAACCGGCGTTGCTCCGGCACTGAACACTTCAATGCCCGAGCTTTCTTGTGGGGTCAGTTTCTGCATCACCTGAATCTGGCCAAGATCGCCAGAGACAGACGAGCGGAATGCGTTCAGCCAGTCGCGGCCATAACGCACGAGCAATACACCCTGAGGTTTGCCTGTGGCAGGTACCGGGCTGGCCCAGAAAAAGCTTTGCTCGCCGTTAATATTAACCGCTTCCAGCTTCATGTCATCACCACGCAGAGTGCGGTTGACCAGATCCTGAACGGCGAAGCTGAACTCAGTCTGCAGGTTCTGCGATTGTGACGGGGTAAGCAGACGAATATCTTCGGTGCCGGGCAGCAAGCTTTTCAGGTCGCTCAGCCAGGTGCGGTTGCCCGTCTCTAGCGAATCTAACGTTGCTTCATGACTACTTGCCGCCAATTGCAGACGCTTGGTGTCTGTCAGGCGTGTTTTCAGTGCAAGGGCAGCCTGAGAGGCAACGGCTTCAGAGAATGCAGAGTCGACATCGGACTGCGTCAGCAGGTTGATCTGAACACTTTGCAGAGCATAGCCACTGGCGATAAACAGCAGTGCCAGCCAGATTGCGATCCGGCTGTACGTCACGATGGTAAGAGCCTTCTTGCGAGGCGCTGACATATTGCTCTCCCTGAGCCACTCAGGCTGCGTGGTGATTTATTATTGTTCTATAGCAGGTTTAGCCGCGCCCGGAGTGTCCAAAGCCGCCGCTGCCGCGTTCGGTTTCCTGAAATTCTTCTACGACTTCAAAGGAAGCCTGCACCACAGGAACAAGAACGAATTGCGCGATGCGCTCACCCACTTCGACGGTGAAAGGTTCTTTGCCGCGATTCCAGCAACTGACCATTAACTCACCCTGATAATCGGAGTCGATTAACCCGACGAGGTTGCCCAGAACAATACCATGCTTATGGCCAAGGCCTGAGCGGGGCAGAATAATGCCTGCCAGCGCGGGGTCTTCAATGTATACAGATAGGCCGGTTTTCAATAAAACTGTGTCACCCGGATTCAGGGTGACGGCTTCGTCCATACAGGCGCGCAGGTCGAGACCAGCAGAGCCACCCGTGGCGTACTCTGGCAGTGGAATATCGTTACCAATTCGTGGATCGAGAATTTTTACCTGCAGCTTTTGCATTACGTTTCCTTCAGCGGTTATTTGTTCGGCAGTCAGTGTTACATTCGTTATTGCGACGAATCCGGTCGGAAGTGATCGGCGACGAGCCCTATCAATTCGCGGGCGAGGATCTGTTTGTTCATCACGTCGAACTGGCGTTGCCCCTCCGGCCAATAGACGTTTACCGCATTGTTATCGCTATTAAAACCAATGTCGCTTCGTGACACATCATTGGCAACAATCATATCGAGGTTTTTGCGAGCCAGCTTACCCCGTGCGTAGTGCTCGACGTCCTGCGTCTCAGCAGCAAAACCCACGGTAAAAGGGTGCGGCGTATGCGCTGCAACCGTGGCGACGATATCCGGGTTTTTGACCAGCTGAATCGACATCTCGTCGGCGGATTTTTTCACTTTCTGGTCTGCGACCTTGGCGGGGCGATAGTCTGCTACGGCGGCGGAGGCGATGAAAATCTCGCAGTGCTCAAGCTCAGATTCGGCAGCCTGCAGCATATCCAGAGCGCTGTTCACCCGTACTACTTTAACCCTGTCAGGAGCATCCAGTGTGACTGGGCCGCTGATCAGAGTCACCCGCGCTCCGGCATCCCGAGCGGCTTCCGCCAGGGCGTACCCCATTTTTCCTGAGCTGTGATTTGTGATGTAACGAACCGGGTCGATGGCTTCCCGAGTCGGACCAGCGGTGATGACAACACTGACACCGGCGAGTGCACCCGACTCAAACTGATTGGCAACTGCTTCGGCAATTAATGCCGGCTCCATCATTCGCCCGGGGCCAACGTCGCCACAGGCTTGTTCACCAGCATCGGGGCCGATTATGGTCAGGTTCTCTTTGTGAGCAGCCTGTAGGCGCTCCACATTGGCCTGAGTTACCGGGTCACGCCACATCGCCTGGTTCATTGCAGGAGCAATGCAGAGAGGTGCGTCGGTTGCCAGGCATACCGTTGTGAGAAGGTCGTTACCCATCCCTTGAGCCAGGCGTGCTATCAGGTTGGCGCTGGCGGGAGCAATCAGCAACAGGTCAGCCCACTTGGCGAGTTCGATGTGCCCCATTCCGGCCTCGGCTTCAGGGTCCAGCAAGGCATAGTGAACCGGATTGCCGGACAGTGCCTGCATGGTAAGCGGCGTGATAAATTCCCGGGCACCGTCGGTCATAATAACCCGCACATCTGCCCCGGCTTTTTTCAGTTCCCGTACCAGTTCTGCACTTTTGTAGGCGGCAATGCCCCCACTGATACCCAGCAGGATTCGACGATTGCAGAGTTGTTGCATTTTCATGGTAGAAACAGCCTGACCTGAAAAAAAATTCAGTATATCGTAGAGCCATACTCCAATCACACCTACAAGGAGGTAGGGATGGCGATTACGGACTGGCCAGCGAGCGAGCGTCCACGCGAAAAGTTACTTGAGAGTGGTCCAGGAGCACTCTCAGATGCTGAATTACTGGCGATCTTTCTACGTACTGGCGTTAAGGGGAAGAGTGCCGTCGATCTTGCACGGGAGCTGTTAACCGACTTTGGCGGTCTGCGGCCTTTACTGACAGCCAGTCAGGCAGATTTCTGTCAGCCTCTGGGGCTGGGAGCGGCCAAGTTCGCGCAATTGCAGGCGGTGCTGGAAATGGCACGCCGACACCTGGCTCAGGGAATGCAACGTGGCGATGCCTTGAGCAGCCCACAGGACACCGAGCGTTACTTGCAGTCACAACTCAGAGATCGCGACTACGAAGTCTTTGCCTGCCTCTTTCTGGATAATCAAAACCGGGTCATACGGTATCGCGAGTTATTCCGGGGCACGATCGATGCGGCGGCGGTCTACCCGCGGGAGGTTGTTAAGCAGGCCCTTGCTGAAGGGGCTGCCGCGGTGATACTGGCTCACAACCATCCCTCCGGGGTGGCAGAGCCCAGTGGGGCTGATCGTTCCATTACAGAGCGCCTGCAGCAGGCACTGGGGTTGATGGATATCCGGGTATTGGATCATCTGGTGGTTGGTGATGGTCATACCGTCTCTTTCGCCCAGCGTGGCTGGCTCTAGAGAGATTTGACGAGCGATTCCGCGCTTCGGAATATTGTGTAAAAAATACACTTTTGCTTGCGGGGGTGTCTGTGTTTTGGTATAAAGCGCAACTCTTTTCAGCCAGGGCCGTCTACGGTCATCATAAAGTGATGAGCTAACGCCCACGGTTGGTAACGAATTAAATCTGTTCGATACACACAAAATCGGGGCGATGAACCATGTCTAAGGTTTGCCAAGTTACAGGAAAAGGTCCTGTTTCCGGGAACAACGTTTCCCACTCACAGATCAAAACCAAGCGTCGCTTTCTGCCGAACCTGCAGAGCCACCGCTTCTGGGTTGAAAGCGAAAACCGTTTCGTACGTCTGCGTATCTCTACTAAGGGTATGCGTATCATCGATAAGAAAGGTATCGATGTAGTACTGGCAGAGCTGCGTGCACGCGGCGAAAAAGTCTAAGGAGACCTGTTATGCCACGCGATAAGATCCGTCTTGTATCAAGTGCCGGTACCGGTCACTTTTATACTACTGACAAAAACAAGCGCACCATGCCTGAGAAATTCGAGATCAAGAAATTTGATCCTGTAGTTCGCAAGCACGTTGCGTACAAAGAAGCTAAGATCAAGTAATTGATCTGACTTCTGAAAGAACCCGGCTCCGGCCGGGTTTTTTTATGCCTGCATTTCTCTCGCCCAGAGCGGTAAACTAGCCCTTCACTCATACCATTGTTGTTTGTATGCCAGAACTTCCGGAAGTTGAAACCACCCTGCGCGGCATCAGCCCATATCTGAAGGGGCAGACCATTACGCGCATTGATGTCCGCCAGCCCAAATTACGCTGGCCAGTAGAAAATGAAGTGCAACAGCTGGTCGGACAGACGGTCGACAGCCTGACCCGCCGGTCAAAGTATATTCTGGTGAAAACCGCCGTGGGCACGGCCATCTGGCATCTGGGTATGTCAGGCTCTCTGCGCTTAGTTGATCCTTCGGCGCCAGCGATGAAGCACGATCACATTGACTGGCACCTGAGCAATGGTCGCGTACTGCGCTATCACGACCCGAGGCGCTTCGGTGCGCTGCTCTGGGTCGCGCCGGGGGAAACCTCTGAGCATCTGAATCATCTTGGACCTGAGCCTCTGTCGGATGACTTTGATGATTCTCACCTGTTTCAGAAGAGTCGTGGCAAGTCGCAAGCCGTGAAAACCTTCATCATGGATGGTCGTATTGTTGTCGGTGTTGGCAATATTTACGCGAATGAGAGCCTTTTTCTGGCAGGCATTCGTCCGCAGACCCCCGCAGGGAAGATCAGCAAGGCTCGCTATCAAAGGCTGACACAGACCATTCAACAGGTATTGGGTGCGGCGATAGAGCAGGGCGGGACGACTTTACGTGACTTCGTTGGGGGCGATGGTAAACCGGGCTATTTTGCGCAGCAGCTTTATGTCTACGGGCGCGGCGGCGAAGAGTGTAAAAACTGCGCCACCACGCTGAAAGAGATCCGTCAGGGCCAGCGTGCGACCGTCTACTGCCCAAAATGTCAGCGTTAATCCAAAAAAGCGCGCGCTACGTATCTGCTTGTACTACTTTTTAGTGTATTGGTTTTTACTGTACTACTCATCAAGCTACTTTTTGATTCAGTGCAGATAGCAGGCGACGTCGCCATGACAAAAACAACAAGCATGCTGCGGGAGGCAATGAATGCCAAGGATCTCGACCCCATTCATTATGGATATTGAAGCGTCTGGCTTTGGCCCGGACAGTTACCCTATTGAAGTCGGTCTGGCGTTAGGGGATGGTTCTCGCTTCTGTTCTCTGATCGTTCCGGCGGAACACTGGACCCACTGGGATACGTCGGCGCAGGGGGTTCACAATATATCCCGTGAGATGCTGGCGCGCCACGGAAGTCATGTTCACCAGGTTGTGACCGAACTCAATGCGATGTTGAGTGGTAAAACGGTGTACAGCGATGGTTGGGTAGTCGATAAACCTTGGTTGATCCGCCTGTTTGATGCTGCCGGGATCAATATGCAGTTTCAGCTCAGCCCGATCGAAGTGATCATGACTGAGCCTCAGATTCTGCTCTGGGACGAGACCAAGGCGAGACTGACGCAGGAAGCGAGTATCCCTCGCCACCGTGCCAGTAACGACGCTTGGTTGATTCAGGAGACTTACCGCCACACTCTGGCAGAGCTGACGGCAGAAGCGGCAGGTTAAGAGAACCTGCCGCTGTCTCACTGACACCTGAATTATTGATTCAGGATGTATTCGAGCGTGATTTCGGTATCCAGTAATTTAGAAATCGGACAGTTCGCTTTTGCTGTCTGAGCGATACGCTCAAATTCGTCACCGTCCATGTCATCCACTTGTGCCGTCAGGCTCAGGGCGGACTTCGTCACGGTGAAACCGTCACCGTCTTTATCGAGTGATACATCGGCCTCGGTTTTCAGCTGACCACTGGAGTAACCTTCTCCCTCAAGAGCAAACGACAACGCCATGGTGAAACAACTGGCGTGAGCCGCGGCGATTAATTCTTCCGGGTTGGTTCCGGGCTGATCTTCGAAGCGGGTGTTAAAACCGTATGGCTGATCTTTTAATGCACCGGACTCAGTCGATACGCTGGCTTTCGCTTTCTTGCCGAGTGAATGATAAATCGCTGACGCTTTTTTGATGATGCTCATACTGACTCCCAATAAATAGTGATACAGATTGGGAGTGGGGGGCGGGTGTTAAAGTTCCTGCTTTCTTTCTGGTGAGGCCAAGCGGCTTGCATGGTCGCAGTTAAAGAAAAGACTTTAACCACTGCCAGGCTCTGCCCATGGTTTCGTAAAAAGCTCGCTCGGTTTTGTAGAGGCCAGTTGCGTCCAGCCTCCGATTGCTGTGATGTTCTCCGATAAACATCGCTGGGGCGGGAATAGGCTTCAGCCCTTCTCGCTCGAAGAAAACGGTCGCACGTTTTAGATGGGCTGCCTCGGTTACCAGAGCGAAGCGCTTATCTCTCAATAGTGGTTCTGTCAGCGACGCTTCATTTTCAGTGTCGCGTGCGGTCGGGAATGCAAATATGCGTAACGGATCAATACCGCGATCAATAGCCGCCTGCTGAAGGATTTCTGCATGGGGTTTTGTGGCACTGAAACCAGCATAGCCGGTCACAATCAGAATGGCGTCGGGATTTGCGCGCAATATCCTCAGGCCTTCTGACAAGCGGTACATGGCTGAACTACCTAAACTCATAAACGCTGGGCTTTCTGCTGGAGCACTCTGGCTGGCGCTACCAAGTACTACCACAGCATCGACAGGTTGCTTTATATCAAACACCGGATAATGACTTTCATGGGGTGCAATTAACCGGTCAGCCACCGGATTAAATGCACTGACTGCGAGGAGTAAAAATGCGCTGAAAAATGCCAGCCGTGATTTTATCGGTGCTCGCGAAAACCACCACAAGCCGAGAAGAATGCACAGCAGAGTCAGCGGCACTGGCATCAGTGTCATGCCGACCAGTTTTTTTAGAATAAACGTAATGCTCTGAGATTCCATCGACGGCTCTTATCGGGTCGGACTATTGGGCTTCATGTTACTGACATCTTTGCACTTCAGTATACCGGGCTGTTTTTCAAGGAGTAGTCATTATGTCTGTCACGCGTCGCACATTTCTGCGTACAGGTACCGCGAGCCTTGCCAGCGTCAGTGTTGCACCGGGCGCACTGGCCATGAGCCAGGTACCTGCAGAGCCAGAACTTCCAGCCGCGGGTTTCTTTAACTATGGCGTTGCCAGTGGAGATCCTACGGCAGATTCTGTTTTACTCTGGAGTCATTTTTCTCCCGTTAGTGCGATGGATGTTGATGTGATCTGGCAGGTTGCTACTGACGATAGCTTTTCTGACATTGTTGCCAGTGGCGTCGAGCGCACGGGCGCATTCCGTGACTACACCGTTAAAGCAGATGTGACAGGGTTAATGCCTGGCACAACGTACTTCTACCGTTTCCTTGCGATGGGAGAGACATCGCCCATTGGTCGTACTCGCACTGCTGATAGTGGCAGCCCGGATGCGGCGCGCTTTGCTGTCGTCTCCTGCTCCAGTTATCCGCACGGGTATTTCAATGTCTATCGGGTGTTAGCTGAACGCGCTGATCTTAATGCCGTCGTTCATCTGGGGGACTATATTTACGAGTACGGTCAGGACGAATACGGAGATGACAGTCTGCGCAACGAGCGCGCACTGGCTCCGGCGCACGAAACGATCACACTTGATGATTATCGTCGCCGTCACGCACTGTACAAACTGGACCCGGACCTTGCGGCAGTGCATCAGCAACACCCGTTTATCTGTGTCTGGGACGACCATGAGTTCACAGACAACGCCTGGCAAGGTGGAGCATCGAATCACGATGATTCTGAGGGCGACTGGTCAGCGCGTAAAGTGGCCGCAAAACAAGCGTACTTTGAATGGATGCCGGTGAGAGAAAACCGCTTCGGTAGTATTTATCGCCGCATTCAGTATGGTGACTTACTCGATTTGTTAATGCTGGACACCCGCGTCGAGGGGCGCGACGAACAACCTTCTGGCTCGGGTAAGCAGCAGACGGCAATGGATGAAAACCGCTCGCTGCTCGGTTTTGAGCAGGAAGCCTGGCTGCACGATCAACTGGTCAGTAGCTCTGCACAGTGGAAGATACTTGGACAGCAGGTGATGATGGCTCAGCGCTATTATTTAAACCTCGAAAATCTTCTTGGCAGCGGTGCGGCGGCGTCTTTCTGGCTCGATAGCTGGGATGGCTACGCAGCGACACGAAATCGCCTGCTAGATGTTGTGCGCAGTCAGAATGTAAAAAACATGGTGGTGTTGACTGGCGATCTTCATGCATCTTTTGCCGCTGATATCTGTGACGATCCATATAGCTGGAGCAACTACAACCGCTATACCGGAGAGGGGTCTCTGGCCGTTGAGTTTGTTACGCCGTCAGTGACCTCGCCTGGCTTCCCAAGGATTATTGCCAATAGCGCTGAGAACACCATCATGGCCGGCAGTCCGCATATTAAATACGCAGAAGTGCAGACCCACGGTTTTATTCTGTTAACGGTGGATCGCACTAAAGTGCAGTCAGACTGGTATTACGTCCCCACAGTGACTGAGCGCAGTAAAGTCGTTGAATGCGGCATCAGTTATGCCTGCGAAGACGGTCAGGGCCGGTTGATGCGGGTGTATCAACCGGCCTGAATTTACCAGGACTACTGGCTGATCACTTTCGCGCTGCCGATGCCGCGCGGGTCTGAAGCGGCGGTGACTTCGCCGCTTTTCTTATCGATCAGGATCGCCTGCATATTGCCGTATTCACGGCCGACATCCCGGAAAGTATGACCGCGTGCCTTGAGCTCGGTCATCGCTTTATCCGAGATCACGCCCGGTTCGTGCTGAATGACATCGGGCAGGTACTGATGATGAATGCGCGGCCGTGCGACCCAGCTTTCGACAGGTTTCTCTTGTAGATATTCCAGCGCACCGAGAAAGACCATGCTGATAATACGGCTGCCACCCGGGGTGCCTAAGACGGCAATGCTGTCTTCAGATTCCAGCATCGAAGGCGACATGGACGACAGTGGGCGCTTACCCGGAGCAATCGCATTCGCCTCATTGCCAACCAGACCATAGGCATTAGGTTCGCCCGGTTTGGCAGAAAAATCATCCATCTCGTTATTCAGCAAAACGCCCGTACCCGGAATCGTGTAGGCAGAACCAAATGGCAGGTTAATACTCAGGGTTGCCGAGACACGGTTACCCTCAGAATCGACAACCGACAGGTGCGTCGTGTGGAAGCCTTCCTGAATATTTTTCGGGCCATTCAGGTCGGCGCTTGGCGTCGCCTGATTCATATCGATACTGGCTGCCCATTCTGAATTGCGTTCATCACTGATGAGTTTGCTCATCGGGACATCGACAAAGTCCGGGTCACCGAGGAATTCAGCACGATCTCGATATGCACGGCGCATGACTTCGGCCAGCAGGTGAATCTGGTCGGCTTCATTCATGTTCTGCCAGTCAAACGGCTCCAGCATTTTCAGCATCTGCGCAATCGCGATACCGCCAGAAGAGGGCGGTGGTGCACTGATCAACTGAGTGTCACCCAACGTCACTTTGACTGGCTCACGCTCTTTCACTTCGTATGAGGCGAGGTCGTTCAGAGTCCAGTCGCCGCCTGCTTTATTGATCTCGTCGACCATGGTCACCGCCAGTGGGCCGCGGTAGAAGCCATCAAAACCCAGGTTGGCGATGCTACTGAGGGTATTTGCAAGATCAGGCTGCTTGAGCGTGAAACCGACCTCTGGAATACGGCCGTCATCAAGAAAAACAGAGGCACTGGATGGGTAGCGCTGAACAGCATCAAGCCGGTAGCCCATCAGCTTCTGATAATGTGGATCGACAGGAAACCCTTCACTTGCCTGCGCGATGGCGTCAGCCAGCGAGCGTGTGAGTGGCAACTTACCGTAGTGTTCAGCAATATAAGCGAATGCGGCAGGTTGTCCGGGGATGCCCCCTGCGGTTGCACCGTTCACCGCTTTGTCTCGGTCGACGTTTCCGGTTTCATCCAGATAGTAATCCCGGTGAAAAGACTGAGGAGCCGTCTCGCGGGCATCAATAAAACGGTATTGTTTCTCGTCTGCATCGTACAGAAGCCAGAAGCCCCCTCCGCCAATGCCTGCACTGTATGGCTCGACAACCCCCAGGCTGGCTGCGACTGCGATGGCTGCATCAAAGGCATTACCGCCTTCGGCCAGAATTTCAAGACCGGCATCTGTGGCCAGAGGGTGAGCACTTGCTACGGCCACTGTGCCAGAGAATGATTCAGGCTGAGTATCGTTCTGAGCACAGCCAGTAATGGCAGTAGAAAAAGTGACAATGAGAGCGCTGGTGGCGAAAACTCCAGCAAGCCAGGTGCGGCGCATAAAAAAGCCTCCGGTGACAGGAGGCTCTAGTGTCTTACTCGCAGGCGCCGGGTGCAACCAGCGCATGAGAAATCAGGCGATTTTCTTACCCGTCAGGCGCTCGTATTTTGCTTCGAGCTCGTCCTGGGTTTCCATGTTGTCTTCATCCTGTGGGATGCAGTCGACCGGGCATACGAGCTGGCACTGAGGCTCGTCGTAGTGACCTACACACTCGGTGCATTTTGCCGGGTCGATTTCGTAAATTTCTTCTCCCGGAGTGATCGCTTCGTTCGGACACTCTGGCTCACATACATCACAGTTGATGCACTCATCAGTAATTATCAAGGCCATGATTAACCTCCATCAGGGAATACGGTTCAGGAAACACGGTTACTGAACCGTATTATGCCTCAGTCTGGTATTTTTTCAGAGTATTAGCGACGGTTGGATGAACCAGTGTACTGATATCACCTCCCAGAGCTGACACCTCACGCACGATCGTCGACGACACATAGGAGTATTGCTCTGCGGGTGTCAGAAACAGGCTTTCAACATTCGGTGCCAGTACGCGATTCATATTGGCGAGCTGAAACTCGTACTCGAAGTCAGACACCGCACGCAGCCCGCGCAGAATGATGTTACCGCGCTTTTCTTTAACGAAGTCTGCTAGCAGATTGCTGAACCCGACAACCTCAACGTTATGCAGGTGGCCCAGTACGCTCTGAGCCAGGTCTACGCGCGTTTCGAGATCCAGCAGGGGGCGCTTCTTTGGGCTTGCTGCAACGGCGACGATGATGTGATCAAACATGCGGGCTGCGCGTTCGATCAAATCGGTGTGACCGTTGGTGATAGGGTCAAAAGTGCCCGGGTATACAACTGTATTCATAAAATCAGCCTTATGGGTGATATCTGCGCGAATAGTAATAGATGGGTGGGGTCGGGGCAAATGGCAGGACACGTCACATCATGCTGCTTGATGTTCATCTACCTCCCTTCCGAGAGTGAGCATTTTTAGATAAGGCGCACGAGTCAGGGAGATAGGTGCGGCAGCGTACTGACGATCTGTCCGCGCTTGTCGATGATCAGCACCTCGGCCTCTGGCATATTTTCTATCAGCGTGATGCCTTTCTCTGGGCCCAGGACAAATACGGCGGTCGCGAGCGCATCAGCCAGGTAGGCTCGGGAGGTCAGCACGGTAACACTGCGGCTCATATCCGCAGGGTACCCGGTGTCCGGGTCGATAATATGGTGATAGCGAATGCCGCCCTTTTCGAAATAGCGCTCGTAGTCGCCCGAGGTTGCTATGGCACCGTTAGCGACAGGCAGTAAGGCGATCAGGCTTTCTGTTTCGTCCGGGTGTTGTATGCCGACTTTCCAGCGCTTGGTACTGTCTTTCGTGCTGTTTTTAGAAACGCCACCGGAACTGGCATACAAATCCCCGCCCGCGTTGATATAGAACACATCAAAACCAGAGTTACGAATAATCTGAACGGCACGATCAATAGCATAGCCTTTGGCAATGCCTCCCAGGCCGATTTGTGTCTCAGCCTGCTTCAGAAAAACAGTCTGATTTTCCTGATCCATGACGACGTTTTGATGGTTAATTGCCGTAACCGCGTTTTTCAGAGCGGCGGCGTCAGGAATAGTCTGTGCGCGGAAATCCCAGAGTTTGCCTGCGCTTTTGAAAGTGATATCAAACTTTCCGCCACTAAGCTCTGATATGCGCAGAGCTTCGCTGATTAAACGAAATACTTCGGGGGATACCGGAACGGCTTTATTGCCTGCAGCCTGATTAACCGCACTGATTTCGCTGTTGGGTTCCCATTCAGAGAATACCTGTGTAACGCGTTTGATTTCATCGATGGCGCTGTCTATTGCCACATTGGCTGCCTTCGCGGAGTGACTGTCGCTGGTCAGAAGAATCTGAAAATCGACCGTGGTGGTCATCAGGCTGGTGGACCTGTTGACCGAAGGCGTTGCGTGATTTTCTGCAGTGCCGCTGATGCGTTCAGCGGCATCTAACGGGTTAATAAAGAGGCTTAGGCCAACCAGTAAAATACATTTGGCGCGGAGTTTTCTGAGCGCAAAGACCACGGAATTATTGCTCTGCCGAAAGAGTGTCGAGAGCGGCTCTAAATTCGTCGTCAGTCCGTCGACCGCGATAAATCGCATCTCCTTTGCTGTTGAGCACAATCAGAGTCGGCGTGCCCCGTACTTTGAACTGATCTCCGATGACCAGGTCTGGGTCACTCAGTGATAACCAGGGGAGGGCGCGCTCTAGTTCTACCAGACGACCATCTTCGGGATTTTTATTCACATTAAGACCGAGCCAGGTGAATTCCGGGTGGTCTTTTAATTCTTCCTTGAGGTGCGGGATTTCTTCCATACAATAGCCACACCATGAGGCCCAGACGATTAAAACGACCGGCTTTTCTGGCTGATTAAAATCTATGTTGTAGGTTTCGTTGTTCAGCGTGGTGTAGTTTCCTGCGAAGGAAATATTTGACATTAAAAGTGCTGAAAAAAGTAAAAATAATACTGATGCTAATTTCATAGTGGGGTGTACCAACCTAAGGTAAGCCAGTAAAAATTCAGATCATCTGAACGATGATAAACATTAAAGCCAATATCGTAGTTTGACGGCGCTTGGGTGAACCAGCCCGCTTTCCGATACGATAAATTTAAGCCAATACTGTGACCATCGAAATCTCCGAGATCGGAGTCACTGGTCTGGTAAGTCTGCGGTGCACTGAATTGTTCTGAAAAATATTCTGTGGCCGTTTGTGTGTAAAACCGATAGCTAGGTTCCAGTGTCAGTTGCCCGTCATTCAATCGATAGAAATAGAGAGCTTCGAATGCCTGACCATCCAGCTCCCAGCTGTCCTGATAATGACTGAGGCCCAGCTGTACGGAGTCTTCACCGATGGCGTGTTTATAACGAACGGAGACTGTATTGCGGACGCGTTCATCAGGAAGGACTTCAAAGCCACGCTCACCGTTATCGAAGAGTACTGAATTAAATGAGGTGGCTAACATGCCGCGCTGGCGGCTGTAGACCCAGGACAGGTTCATCAGCGATACCGGTGATAGCGTCTGAGTCAGGCTGAAGGCCCCGGTGGCAGTATCGCGCGGTTCGTCGGTTTCTTTGCTGCCGTCGTAGCGGATCATGCGCACCGTATCATCATAAAACTGAAAGTCTGCACTCAGCTGGGTCGACTCTTCGTTTAATGATTGAGAAATACCAAATCCATAACCGGTGCTGCGGTAAGCGTATTCCTGACCGTAACTGGTATGCAGGGTGACCCCCGTGCGGCTGTCACTGCGATACTTCCAACGCCCTTCGAGATTGAAGCGTCCGGGGTTATAACCGGTCGCGCCAGAGACGGTTTCTGCTTTATCGCGGGCGTCATCGTAAGAGGCTGCGGTGACCAGATCGCCCACGGCTTTAAAGCTGGCGGCGTTATTTTCATTGAGGCGTTGTTGAAACAGCAGTATGCCCTCGTAGATGGTCGCATCTTCTTCGATGGTCGGGTTGCCTCCCGGGCCGCCGTCGTCTTCCTGCTGGTAAACGATGCCGCGCGCGGCAAAAATGCTATCAAGCTCATCCGTCGTAGGCGTAGCCGCATGAGTCATTGAGTTGATCATCAGGAAGGCGGCCAGGCCAAGCAGTCTCAGTAGCATCCGCAACCTCCACCACCGCCGCCAGTAAATACACCGGATGCACCTTCTCGTGCGCTGTAGACATCGGCTTCGATTTCACTCTTCAGTGGTGTGCTATCAAAGGCCATATCGGGCTGCGAAAGTCGTTCACGCTCATTGAAGCGCACTGGCGTGCAGGCTGATGCGGATACAACTATAAAAGCCAGAATTCCGCAGCCTAGGTATTTTCTATTCATGCTGTACTTACCTGATCTGCAATGCAGGTATAGTAACAGCTATTGAAGGACGCTTTATGACAGTCTCGTCATATTGAAAAAGGACATTTCGTTACTGTGTGTTCAGATTTTGCTTAACGATTCCAGCTGCTCGTATTACGCGTCAGTGATCACTCAGCATTCTCAGAGCCGCTTTCTGAGTCACTTATGGAATCGCCGGTCTTTTTAACGCGCGCCTCGGTGTCCTCTGGGGTGGGTGTTGATTCCGGATCATCGGGCGGCGATTCAGTTGGCCCTGATTCCTGATTTTCTTCTTTCAGCTCTTCCTGCGCTTCTTCTTTAGCCTCTTCCGGAGTCTTAGCCTCGCCGATGTGATAGGCCGCAAAACCCGTCTGTACGACCTGATTGAAGGCCATGCCGATAATTTTTCCAGATAAGGGCGAGACGATATCACTGCCAGTATTGGATACCGGATCGACAACGCGCCCCAGAATATCGCCGGCTCGCACATTGTCGCCCAGTTCTACATCCGACATAAGTATTCCGCCCTGATCAGAGCGTACCCACTCAGAGTGATAAAACACGGGCTGAGGCGTTCCCCAGAAGCGAACGGTGGGTTGGATATCAAGATTCTGTAACAAGGTCTCAAGTGCCTTTACGCCGCCATCGACTGAGCTTTCATCAAGGCTGTTTGGTCCGCCGGATTCCAGAGTGATTGCCGGAATACCGAGATCGGTTGCCGCTCGGCGAAGTGTGCCTTCACTACCGCGACCATGCAGCACGGTGATGCCACCTAAGTGGCGACTGAACTCAAAGACAGTTTCATTACTGAGATCAGCACGGATCTGCGGAAGGTTGGTACGCTTTAATGAGCCTGTATGAAGGTCGACGAGAAAGTCGCAATTACCGCGGATGATCTTATTGAAAAAGGAGTAAGCGATACGCGAGGCCGCGCTACCGTTCTCGCTCCCCGGAAAGTAACGGTTCAGGTCTCGGCGGTCAGAAAGATAGCGACTGGCACGACGAAAACCATCCAGATTAACGATCGGCACGCCAATGACAGTTCCGTTCATTTTTACCGGTTCCAGCTGGTACATCAGGCGCCGCACCATTTCGATACCGTTCAGTTCATCGCCATGTATCGCGGCGGTCAGGCAGACTTTAGGGCCTGGGTTTTTCCCATGAGCAACAAGTACCGGTACAGGCGTGTCGATACTGGCAAACGACTGGCCGGGGCTCCAGTACAAAGTCTGGAACTGTCCGGGGGGAATACTAGCGTTGAGAAGGCTCAGGCTCTCGACGACCGGGGCTGTTTCGACGTTTTGTTGACTTTCTGGCGGCTCGGCTTCGGTGGTATCAGGCTCTTTCGTATCACGTTCAGTCGATACAGACCCTGTCACTTGCGGATCGGGCGACGCTGTTTTTTCCGCGTCTGTTGTTTCGAGGTCCGTTCTTTCCTGATCGGCGCTTTGCGGAGCTGGTGGGGTACTGGAAGGTTGCTCCTTTGAAGCAACCGCAACTGCACAGGGAGCAGCAAGCAGGAACGCTGTGAATAAAGCAAAGTACTTCAATCGAGAGCGCCTGAATGAAAAGCATGTGAATGAAAAGCACGGAGCGATTGAGAAATACGATTTCTCAGGAGAAAACATAACTACAACTCAGTTTGTCGAATGTTCTGAGTCTAGACCATGCTGTTCGTATAAGGTTCGTTCAGAGCGTGTATTTGTGAATTGCTCAGAAAGGAAGGTGTTTAAAGAAAGAAAAAGAGCGGCTGAGCCGCTTTGATGGTCCGACATCAAACATCACGCTTCATGTATCTTGGGGTGGTTCAGATTGAACCTTCTTGGTATGCGTTCCTGTATTTGTTTGCTGTCTAGCCGCTTCGGCTTCAGTCATCTCTGCTTTATTTTTCAGGTAGGCTTCGATATCAATCGGCGCGAAGTCTTTAGTCAGCGCGGTATCTGTCAGCCCGGCTTGAGCACGTTCCAACTGTGCCTGAGATTCCGGCGACAGCTTCACTTCAACCGAGTCGATAATCTGTCTGATTAAGGTGCGCATGGGCTCGGAAGAAGTCCATTTTTCGATGTCTTCGAAATCACTGCCATCCGGGAGCCAGCGGTGCTTGCGACGGAACTCCAGGTGAATTCTGATCAGAATGTCGTCTCTGATAGGAAATACGACTTCGTACTCATCCTCATAATCCGGCGAAATCATGGGCTTATCCTGAATGCGCGATATGTAACTCACAGCAGGGCAAGGGAATCTTTCTAATGGTTGCCATTCTTCGGGCGTACACCAGTATTCCTGTTGCCCTCGCATTGTGAAACCCTCGGCGAGATGATCCATAACCGCCATCTCCAGAACGCGCGGGTTGAAGTATGAACCTGTTCTATGAGGTACTTCGCGCGTTACTAACAGTGTCATGTGAACTGTTGCCAGGGCTCCACTAAACCAGGGGCCATAAAAATCCCACGCCCGCCCAGTCAATACCTGAATATTCCACCCAGGAGCGCCGTCATTTTGAATACGTAAGCGCGGCGGTTTTGACATGTTGTATTGATCCTGCTCTTTGCGCTCCTCGTCAGTGAGGTCGCAATACCATTTATCCTTGTAAGGCGTATGATCCGGCGCATCGGGCAGGTCGTAGTAAGGAGCGGCTTCTTGCCTTGGGTACGCATAGTCGATCGGTGAGCTGTTTTTAGGCGCTCGTAGCGATATTTCCGTTCCGGCGATATTGATATGCAGCGGCTTGGCCTTGCTGAAATCCGGACCTTTGGTCAGTGTTGGTCCGCTGCGTTCACGCAGCTTGAGAGGGACGTAGAACATCAGAATTTGTCAGAGCCACGCTCAATACTGTTCAGATTCTCAGGCTGAATCTCTTTCTCAGTCGTTTCTGCGGCGGCTTGTTGCTTTGCAGCTTCGGCTTCAGCCATCTCTGCTTTATGTTTCAGGTAGGCTTCAATATCAATCGGCGCAAAATCTTTGCTGAGCGAAGTATCTTCTAATCCGGCTTGAGCACGTTCCAACTGTGCCTGAGATTCCGGCGACAGCTTCACTTCAACTGAGTCGATAATCTGTTTGATTAAAGTGCGCATCGGCTCGGAAGATGTCCATTTTTCGATGTCTTCAACGGTGCTGTTGTCAGCTGTACGGCGGTGAACTCGTCTAAATTCTAAGTTAACTCGGGCTAAAATATTCTCGGTAATAGGGAAGGCAATCTCATATTCATCCTCGACGTCATGAGAAACCCCTCTGACCTCTCTCTTTCGTTCTGCCTTATAACTCACCATAGGGAGTGGTGACTGGGTAGACGGCTGCCAGTCGACCGGCACTCGCCAGACTCGTGCCATATTATGCATTCCATATCCTTCAGAAATAACATCCATCAGCGCTAACTCGAAAACCTTAGGGTTAAAATACGACCCTAGCGGTTGCTCTATCCGGCGATTAAGGAATATCGTCATATGCACGGTTGCCAAGGCTCCGCTAAACCAGGGGCCATAAAAATCCCAGGCGCGCCCGGTTAATACCTGGACGAACCACCCTGGTGCGCCGTTGTCATCGATACGTAGGCGCGGTGGCTGGTTCCGTTCGTAGATATCGCGTTCTTTTTGCTCTTCGTCGGTCAGATCTGAATACCACTGATTTTTGTAGGGGGTATTATCCAGTGCATCGGGCAGGTCGTAGTATGGTGCCGCTTCCTGGCGTGGACGCAGGAGGTTTTGTTTTGCTCGGGTTTTAGGTGCTCGCAGCGAGATTTCCGTCCCAGCGATATTGATACGCAGTGGCTTAGCCTTGCTGAAATCCGGGCCTTTGGTCGGGGTTGGACCACTGCGCTCACGCAGCTTGAGAGGGAAATAGAACATTAGAATTTGTCCTTGAAGTCATGGTATTCCTCGGGGAAGAAGCTCTGAAATGCCATACCTCCAAGAGTGACAAGGGCGACTCCAAGTCCTGCTATAGCAACGGCCCCACCGAAGTAGCCACTACCGACACCGCCAACGACCAGTGCTTTTTTCATGATATCTGGAAGTGCAGATACTTGGTCTGATGCGGGTTTGGTCATCGTTAATTCTTTGACTGCGTCTACCCCAAATTTTAGCGTGTTGTACTCGGAGTCTCTGCCAGACTTTAGCCGCTTCCAGGCCGTCCGGACATCACCGCCCTTAATACGACCGGATCCAATCAATTGATCAGGGTTCAGACTGTCGTAGTACTTATTGTGGCGATCAGTATCGAACCCTGCTTTAACGGCTAAACTTTCTAATGCTTCAGTATTGGTTGTGGCGCCAGCCAGATACAGCCAGTGTCCCTTCATATTGAAAGGTTGCCCACCCTGAGTTAATGCTTGATACATAATGCCTGATCCTGCGCCTTGGGTCAGCCAATTCACGGTACCTATGCCCTGAGAGTTAACCATAAGGTCTCGAACGATTTGAGCGGACTCTTTCATGGCAGGGTCTCTATCCGCTTTCCGTGCGTTAATTCGGCGATTACCACGGAAAGAGTTACTGGCGCTGGGGGTATGCACGAAGCACACATCCGAGGCTTTAGAGAGTTTCATTGCCTTTACATAATTTGATGCGGTTTTCGCAGCATGCTCTAGCGATGGTTGCCCTCCGCAAATAACGACGGTTTTGTAATCACGGCTTATTTTGTTTTTGGGAGCTGGGATAAGCCCCTTTCTCTCTGACTGTTCGAGTTCAAAGTAACCCGGCTTATCGCCGTCCCGCTGCATCTGCGCATAGTCATCACTGGCCTGTATCTTCAGAATCAACAGCTCACCATTCGATTCATGGCGTACGTAGGCTTCACACCCCGGCATCACGATTTTAAACAGCGTCCGGCCATCGGCGTAACGGTTGTCGACCGAGACATAGACGTTATCACCGTTGTAGCCGGAGGCCAGCGAGCGCAGGGTATTGATCGCTTGCACGGCCCAATAGTTATCGCCTTCTTTGGCA
>JACLAD010015399.1_pt1 | contig 26097 bp, 21 predicted proteins | sample 8027901 | NCBI WGS metagenome assembly JACLAD01 (sample SAMN15725071, study PRJNA655200) | protist metagenome | isolation source: fluorescence activated cell sorting (FACS) single amplified genomes of... | place: Spain: Blaines Bay Microbial Observatory, Mediterranean Sea | collected 2016-07-05 | reverse complement strand
GAGGAAGCCCACATGCGCAACCGTGCATGGGTGAGCCACTGGGTGGTGGAGCGGGCTGCAGAAGACGGCAGCATCCGTGAGATCAACCAAGACGGTAAGACCTTTTACAACATCGAGGATTACGACCGCGTCCGCGCGCTGTTCGGTGAGTTGCTCCGCGAAGTGCAGCGCATCAAGTCCCAAGGAGACTATGAGGCCGCCAAGGCCCTCGTGGAAGGCTACGGTATCAAAGTGGACCAAGACATTCACAAACAAGTTCTGGCGCGGGCCGAAGCGCTCGGCATTGCGCCATATGGCGGGTTCATCAACCCGAAGTTGGTGGCGGAGATGAACGAAGCGGGTGAGGTGGTCTCCGTGGCGCTGAGCTACCCTGACGATTTCACCTCTCAGATGCTGGGCTACGGCCAGGATTACGGCTTCTTGCCACGGGTCAACTGATGGCAGAGCAAAATCATTCGGACGGGGATCTGCGGTCGCGCAAGCTGGCCTTGATCCAATCCATTCTGGGACTGGAGTATGTCGGGGATGTGCAGGCGCTGGAGTCTGCAGTCCATGATGTGGAAGAAGCGGTGCGGGCCCGCCAGCTGGTCATCGGCTATCGGCCTTCGGGCACACCGGTGCTCAAGCAACGGTTTCTCGATCGCTTGCGTCACACCTTACACGACATCCAGCATGATGAGTACACCACCCTGCACGCCTTCGAGCAACGCGCTTCAGACTGGTAAGCACCGCAAGCTGACCGCCTGGCTCGGTTGCATACTGGCCCTGACCACTGTGCGTGCCCAAGTGCCCTGTGAGGATGGCTTGGCCGGTCAGTACTCGTGCATGGGCTTGGACCTCATGTGCGTCCTGTCCTTCGAGGAGACCGGGGGCAATGCTCCGGGCAATGGCAACGACTGTTGGGGGTGGTCTTCAGAAGGGCGGGAATTCGCCCTGTTCGGACGGAGCGACGGCATGTCCATCATTGAGGTGACAGATCCGGTCAATCCGGTGGTGGTGGCCGACGTGCCGACGGCCACAGTGCCCAGCCTATGGCGCGACATCAAGGTCATCGATGACATGGCCTACATCGTGAGTGAGGCGGGCGGACATGGTCTTCAAATCATTGATTTGTCCATCGTGCCCGATCTCGTACCTGGGGGCGCCTTGGCCAATACCGCCTACTACACGGGTTTTGGCGATGCGCACAACGTCGTGGCCAACCCGGAGACGGGTTTCGTCTATGGCGTGGGGACCGACACCTTTTCGGGAGGACTGCACATTGTGGATGTCAATGACCCCTTGAATCCAACCGCGGTCGGGTCATGGGACGAGAGTGACATCCACGACGCGCAGGCGGTGGTGTACAACGGCCCGGACATGGACCATGCGGGGCGGGAAATCGTCTTCGCTTTCTGCGGGTATGGCGGATTCCGCATCATCGATGTGGAAGACAAGGAAGACTGTCAAACCCTTTCATCCCTTCAAGACTCTTGTTGGGTATACGTCCACCAGGGTTGGCTTTCGGAGGACCAGCGCTTCGTCTTCATGAACGATGAGAAGGATGAGACCACAAGCGTGGCGGAGGTTACCCGTACCTGGGTGATGGACGTGCAAGACCTCGACAACCCCTTCATTGTCGGGTTTCATGAGGGCAGTCTCGGCGTGACGGACCACAATCTGTATACGCTGAACAACAAAGTCTATGCGGCCAATTACTACGCTGGACTTCAGGTGCTCGACATCGTGGACCCGGCCACGGCGACCCTGGAGATGACGGCTTTCTTTGACACCAACCCATTCTCGGACCAGGTCGGGACCTCGGGCGGAGCTTGGAGTGTGTATCCCTACTTCGACAGTGGCAACATCGCGATCAGCACACAAAGCCACTTCTTCATGGTGCGCCCGTCTTCTGAGAGCCATTCCGTGATGGAGGAGGAGGTGCCCATGTTGGCCATCCATGCTCGGGCTGGACAGCTGTCGATTCGATCGGGTTTGGTGGAAACAGCCAGCGTATTCGACGTGTCTGGGCGCTGCATGGCGGAATGGCCCTTGGCGGCCTCGGGCTGGTCCACCTTCAGGACGGAGGGGTGGCCTTCGGGCACCTACGTGGTGCGCACTGGATCGGGCAGGACGGCCCGGTTTATTCAACCCTAACCGTCCTTCAGTCGCTCTCGGCAGCGGCCTCTGCCGGTGTCGGCACCGTCCTCAGCGCGGATTCGATGAGCACGGGCAGCCGCTGCAAAGACTGTCCGGTTTCCAACCGTCCTTCGTGGGCGATGGAGAGTCCGCCGGTTTCCTCACTGATGACCACCACAACCGCGTCGGTTTGTTCCGAAATGCCCACGGCGGCCCGGTGCCGCGTTCCGCATTGTGCGGGCAGGTCCAAACGGCCGGAGACCGGCAGGATGCCACCGGCCCATCGAATGCGTTGGGCATCCAGGCACATCGCGCCGTCGTGCAGTGGACTGGACTTCTCGAACAGGGCGACAACGAGGGCTGCGGAGGTCACGGCGTCGACCTGTTTCCACCCGGTGGCTACGGTACCGGGGTCGGCATCCTTGGGGATTACCACCAACGCGCCCAGCTTTCGGCGACGACACTCTTCCAACCCTGATTGAAGCTCGGACCAGGCTGCCTCCGTTGGCGTGCCTTGGGCATCGCGCCCCATCCACTTTTGGAGCCAGCGCGGAGCGTGTTGGACCCATTGCCGATTGCCGATCAAGAGCAGGAACTGGCGCAGTTCCTGTTGGAATACGATGAGCAACGCGATGACACCGACGCCAATGAATTGCCCAAGGATCTCTGCGAGCATGCGCATTTGCAGGGCATCCACAATCTGGTAAACCAAATAAATGGCGAGGACCCCGAGGAAAATCCGGATGGCCGCTGTCCCACGGGTCAAGCGATACAGCTGGTAAAGAATGAACGCCACCGCCAGGATGTCCAGCAATTGCCAGACGCCAAGGGGGAGGGCGGGTTGTTCAATCATCTCTGCCGTCGGATTTCCGACCGTGAAGGTATTGGTGAAGGCGCACGCATTCTAGTGCTTCCCGCACATCGTGCACGCGCAGGATGTCGGCGCCCCGATCCAAGGCCCAAGCATGCAGTGCAGTGGTGCCGTTGAGGGCGTCGGAAGGGGTGATGTCCAGCGCTTTATGAATCATGGATTTTCGGCTCACCCCGACCAGCAGGGGGCACCCGAGGGCCTTCAATTCGGGCAAGCCGGACAGCATAGCGTAGTTGTGAGCGAGGGTCTTGCCGAATCCGAATCCCGGGTCGAGGGCGATGTGTTGAATGCCAGCAGCGCGCAGTTCACCCAAACGCGCGGACAAGTGATCGCGGACTTCAGCCACGACATCGGAGTATTGAGGGCGGACTTGCATGGTGTCCGGTGTGCCTTGCATGTGCATGGCGATGTAGGGCACACCGACCTCCGCGACAGTCCCCACCATGTTGGGGTCCAGCGTCCCGGCCGAAATGTCATTGATCCAGTGGGCACCGGCTTCAATGGCTCGCCGTGCCACGGAAGCGTGAAAGGTGTCAATGCTGATGGGCGTGTGCGGCACCTGCACCAGAAGGCCTTCGATCACCGGGGCAATCCGGTCCCATTCGGCATCTGCCCCGATTCTGTGTGCCCCGGGTCGTGAGCTCTGTCCGCCGAGGTCCAGCACATCAGCACCGGCCTCCACCATGTCCACACCCGCTTGAACGGCTGCCGCTCCTTGCACCCGACTGTCCGCATGAAAGGAGTCCGGTGTGGCATTGAGGATGCCCATCACGGTCGGACGGTCCGAGGGGAAGGGGAACGGGGAGGCCATGGCGCGAAGTTGGGGCGGCTGTGGGAAAGATGCAGCGACTTCTGTGCTGTCGCATTTCCCCGGTCGGTCTTCCCCGGCGAAATTGCACACGATGAGCGAAGCACTGCCCCCAAACCGGACCGCTGACTTGGTGTTGACGTTGAAGCAATACGACGCACAGGTGGCCGGTTGCCGGTCGCTGTTCCTCGACAAGATGCACGATTACGGGACGGCGTGGCGCATTCTTCGCCCGAGCTCATTGACCGATCAGATTTTCATCAAGGCCCAACGCATTCGCACCTTGCAGGAAGGCGGAGTTCAAAAAGTGGAAGAGGGCATTCACCCTGAATTCGTCGGCATTGTCAATTACTGCATGATGGCCTTGGTTCAGCTCGAGTTGAACAGCGAAGACCCCATGGAGTTGGAACCAGCTGAAGCGACCCGGCTATATGACCATGCTGTGTCACAGACCCGTTCATTGATGGAGCGGAAAAACCACGACTACGGGGAGGCCTGGCGAGACATGCGGGTGTCCAGTCTGACCGATTTGATTCTGATGAAGTTGCTCCGCATCAAGCAGCTCGAGGACCTGGAAGGTGGTGCCAAAGTGAGCGAGGGTGTGGATGCGGGGTACATGGACATGGCCAATTACGCCTTGTTCGCCCTGATTCATCTCGCCTGAGCGCCATCCACGGCCTGACGTGTGAATCGCCTGTTAAAGGCGCTCGCAGAGCTGGGATTCCGGGCGACATTCACCACACGGAATCCCTCATCATGCGCAAGATCCTGCTTTCCCTCGCCAACCTGTGCCGCGTTCTTGTGGGCGCCCTGTTCGTCGTCTCTGGTCTCATCAAGATCAATGATGCACTCGGCTTCATGTACAAGCTTGAGGAGTACTTCGAACCGGGTGCGCTGAACCTTGAGGCCTGGACGCCCTGGGCTTTGGAGCTCGGCATGCTCGCTTCGATTGGCGAAGTCCTCTTGGGGGTAGCCCTCCTTGTTGGCGCATTGCCCCGCTTGACCACGGCGTTGACCCTGGTGTTAATGCTGTTCTTCACTTGGCTGACCTGGTACACGGACCACTGCGACCCCTTTGGCAGCAAGACCATCGTTCAGCAGGGCGTGGAAGTGGAGATTCCCAACCAATGTGTTTTGAGCTGTGGCTGTTTTGGCAACGCCATTCCATTGACTCCCCACGAAAGCTTCCTCAAGGACATTGTCCTGTTGATCTTGCTGTTGCCCATCCTGCTCAGCGCGTGGACGGGTGGGTTTGGACTCAATGAGCGGCAGCGGTCCATTTGGATGTACGCGATGGCGCTGGCCATCACTTGGGTCTTTGGGGAGGTCATGTTGGAATGGGGCTTTCCCACCTTGTTCCTCGCCTTCGGACTCGCGGCAGCGGAAGGAGTCCGGAGGCGCTGGACGGGTGCTGGACAGGAATGGGCGATGGCCGTGGGGGTCCTTGTGGTGGCCTTGGGATTCCAAGTCTACACACTGCAACACCTGCCTGTCAAAGACTACCGTCCCTATGCTGTTGGGGAGGATTTGAACCGCAACATGGCTTCGGCCGATGAGCTTGGGTTGGACCCTCCGGTTTACGACAAGGAGGTGCGGTTCTTTTCGCCGGAAACGGGCCGGGACACCATCGTCAAGCAGTCTGAATACATGTCGGCCAAGCTGTGGCAGGACGAAGCGTTCAAAGCGGATTATCCCGAGGCCGACTGGGACAATGCTGTCGAGATCAAAGTCTCCGATGGCTACGAGCCGCTCATTTTTGACTTGGATGTGACGGATGCCAACGGAAAAAGCTTGCTGGAAGAGATGCTTTCCGAAGGGTACACCCTTTGGCATGTGTCCAAGGATTTGGACAAGTCCGAGGGCCGTGCCCAGCAAGAGATCAACTCGCTGATGGCGGATGCAGCCAGCAAAGGATGGCGGGTTGGGGCCTTGACGCCCGCAACGGCGGAGGATGCTGCTGCATTCCAGGCCGAGCACAACGCGGAATATCCCTTCTACACGACGGACCCCACGGAGCTCAAGATCATTGTTCGCAGCAATCCGGGCATGGTGCTCATTCGGGATGGAGTGGTCCTCGACAAATGGGCCTGGCGTGACGTTCCGACCAGCGCGGACGAGGCACTCGGCACCCGTTGATGATCGATCAGAAGCCTTGGCGACGTCGGATGTCCCGCTTCGGGCGTGGCTTGGCTGTCGTGTGGGGCAGCTTCACCCTCGTTTTTCTGATGTTCACGGCTGTCCCGGATCCGGCGAGGCAATTGGCCGGTCAGCAGGCAGACCCTTCCGTCATTGCAGATTTGCGCGCCCAATTCGGGTTGGATTTGCCGGTTCATGAGCGCTACCTCAACCTGTTGTCCGGCCTGTCTCCATTGGGCCCGACCGGAGCCGGATGGGGGTGGCGGTGGCCCTCCCTGGGGCGGAGTTATGTGCGGCCGGAAGGTGTTGGAGAGTTGCTGTTGGACGCCTTTCCCGCCACGCTGCTGCTGGCTGGAACGGCCATGCTGATGGCCCTGCTTCTCGGAATCCCCCTCGGATTGATGGCCGCTAGAAAGCCGGGCTCTGCGTGGGACCGCGTTTTGGTAGGGGGGAGTGTCCTCGGCATGAGTACCCCCAGTTTCTTCATGGCGGTCCTCATCGGCTATCTCTTCGCAGTTCGCTGGGGGCACTGGACGGGGCTTCCACTGACGGGAAGCTTGTGGGATTTGGGCGCCAACGGCGAACGGGTGCTGGCCTGGCGGAATTTGCTCTTGCCGACCCTGACTTTGGGCATGCGGCCATTGGCGGTGTTGGCTCAATTGACCCGAGGCGCAGCCCTGGAGGTCCTGGAATCCCCCCACGTTCGAACGGCTCGGGCCTTCGGGGCGGGATCCTCCGAGGTCATTTGGCGGCACGTCTTTCGAAACGCCATGAATCCCGTGCTCACCTCCGCGAGCGGCTGGCTGGCCCAGTTGCTGGCTGGTGCCGTTTTCGTCGAGTTCGTTTTCGGATGGCGCGGATTGGGTTTCCTGCTGTTCGATGCGCTGGAGCAACAGGATTTGCCCGTGGTTATGGGCGGAGTCATGTTGGTCAGCCTGGTTTTCGTGCTGGTCAATGGGTTGACAGACCGAGCTTACCGATGGCTGGACCCCAGGGCTGCAGAGGTCTGAATGGGGAGGTCAGGCGGCGAGCTCGCTTCTGACCCGGTCATTCAACTTGTGCACGAGCTCTGTCGTCGCCGCGTTGAAATAGCGTTTGGTGCGGTAGCTGCCCACCCATTGGATGCCCCGCACCGCATTCGTCAAGAAAACTTCGTCGGCCACCAGTAAATTCTGTGGTGTCAAGTTGCACTCGTAAACCTTCATGCCCGAATCAAGGGCGAGGTTGATGATCTGGGTCCGCATGACCCCTGCGGTGGCGCCGGAATCGAGCCCAGGGGTGTACAGCACGCCATTGGAGACGAGGAACAGGTTGGAAGCAGTGCTCTCGATGATGCCCATCCGGTCGTTTTGGATGAGGGCGGTGTCCAATTGGTTGGCCTTGGCCCAAAGCCCGCTCTGCACGTAGAGGTTGGACGCGATGTTTTTGTACCGCGACAGTTGGTTCGGGGTACACTTCATCTCCGGATAGATGTCCGTCGACAACCCCTTGTCGTTCAGCGTGTACTCCACAGTCTCCAGAGGCGATGCCGTGACCAGCACGTCCAGTCCGCTGTCTGAAGGCGTGTAATACCCGTCTCCACTTCGGGTCAGGTTCATGCGAATTCGGGCGGCCTCTTGAAGGTCTTCAGCTTGCAGCAACCGTGCAATGTCAGCCTGGATGGAGGCCGGTGTGAAACCCAAGGGAGGGTGAATGCGGTGGGCCTTCAGTCCTTCGCGGATGCGCTGGAAATGATCGTCCAGAAACAACAGCTGACCGCGCACGGCGCGCAGCGTTTCAAAAATGCCGTCGGCATACAGGAAGCCCCGGTTGGTGACCGGCACGCTCAATGCGGCCCCTTCTGAAGCGGCGATGAGCTGTCCGTTGTGAAGAAAGTGGGGCACAGCGCGAAGTTAGGCCCTCTCCGTCAGCGGGATGCTGACGTAATCGCCAAGGGGTGCATTGGGCTCGATGAGGATGCCATGCTGCACACCTGCGCCGAGGGCGCAGTCAATGTCCCTTGACTTGTCACCGAACATCCAACAGCGGTCCGGGTCGAGCTGGTGCTTTGCGATGGCGCGCTCCACCATCAAGGAACCGGGTTTTCGGCTCAAGCTTTGGCCGTAGTCGGGATGGTGCGGACTGTAGAAGATGTCATCCAATTCTGCCCCCACCTCGGCACAGGTTGTTCTCAAGAAACCGTGAATCTCAGCCACGGCTTCATGACCATAGCGTCCTTTGGCGATGCCGCCTTGATTGGTGATCAAAATCAACTTGAATCCCGCCTTTTTCCAGGTGGCCAAGGTGTCCAGGACCGTGGGCAGGATGGTGAATTCGGCGAGGCGCGTGGTGTAATCGCCCGGGTCGTGATTGATGACGCCATCGCGATCGAGGAGAATGGCGCCGGAACGCGTGGATTGGGCAGGGGTCATGGCTCAGTGAATGCGGGTACCAAGGGGAGTGGCGTCAGGAACCGACAAGAGGCCGACATGCTGGGCGTGCACGGCCCCGAGCACAAGACAGCGGCTCTGGTGGTGGCCGACCTGCTTGGGTGGGAGGTTGACCACGGCGACCACCTTCCGGTCCACCAGGTCCTCAGGATTGTGGTCTTCCACCAGTTGGGCCGTGGATTTGAGCCGTCCCAAGGGGCCGAAATCAATGTCCAGGACGTAAGCCGGGCGCCGGGCACCCTCGAGCAGGGAGGCTGAGAGGATGCGCCCCACCCGCAGATCACATGCAGCAAACGTGCTGAATTCAATGCGGGGTTGGAGAGGCTCCGAGGGGTCCATGTCGCGAAATTAGCGTGGCGAAGCGGTTAACTTTCGGGCATGAACACCGGCTTTTCGCCACAGGGACACTGGCAACAATGGACCCAGCTGGTCGCGGATGCCGCCAAGGGCGGACAAGGTCAGACCCACACGGAATTGGACGGGGGAGAGATTCGCATCCCAGCCTACCATCCTTACCGGGTGGTGCGTTCGGTGCGCCCCAAGTCCCCGAAGCCATGGCAGCTGACGGCCATTCTGCACGATGCGTCTGAGGTGATGCCTGCCTTGGAGGGCGGGGCAGAGGCCATGCAGTGGTGGGGCTGTGCCCATCCCGATGCGTGGTGGAAGGATGTCATTCGAGAGTACGTGGACATCGAAATGGCCGACCGAACCTGTCCCGATTCCATGGATTTACCGGCACATGGTGGGGTCACCCGCTCAGGGTGGCGTGCTGAGCATTTGGATGCGCATTTGGCGCAGATGGCGGCAGGCGGCGCGGCGCGGTTGCGTGCGGTGAGGCTGTCCGATATCGGGTTGCAGTCGTGGAGCCGGGGCGCCCGGTTGGGATTGTTGTTGCGGGGTGTTCGCGGCGTGTTGCCGGTATTGGAAGGACATGCAGACCGTCTCGTGGTCTCGCTCACCATGGACGATGACCCGGTGGTGGGCTTGGCCATGGCTGAAGCGTGGAAGCGCCTGTTGGGTGATGTCGTGGACGGAGCTTCATGGCCCCGCCTGGAGGCGCGCTGCGCAGTGCCCGAAGGGACCGAGTCTGGCCGGGACCACCTGATTCGATTGTCCACCCGAGCGGCGGCGGGCGTCTTGAGCGGCTTCGATGCCGTCGCTGTGGAAGACCCCACCCGTGGAGGTGCGACTCCCGACATCCAGCATGGCGAGAAATGGGCCCGAAATGTGCTGCATTTGCTCCGGGAAGAGAGTGGCATGCGCCACCCGGACGCCCTGGTCTCGCCGCTCATCGATGCGCTGGCAGATGCCCTTTGCGAGGCAGCGCACCGGTTCGATGCGGCTTTTGGAGATACGCCGACAGCGCAGTTGATTCAGGAGGGGCCGGAAGAGTGGTCCATCGATCCTGTGGTGCGAACCACTCCTGAATCGGGTTCAGGAGAAGGATTGGAGGCGCACGGAGCAGGGGTCGCCCCATTCCTTCGCGGGCCGTATGCCAGCATGTATGTGCAGCGCCCTTGGACCATCCGGCAATACGCGGGATTCAGCACTGCGGAGAAGTCCAATGCCTTCTACAGGGCCAACCTCGCGGCGGGGCAGAAGGGACTGAGCGTGGCCTTCGACCTGGCCACCCACCGAGGGTATGACAGCGACCACCCCCGTGTTTCAGGAGATGTCGGCAAGGCCGGTGTGGCCATCGACAGCGCAGAGGACATGAAGCTCCTCTTTGATGGCATCCCATTGGATCGCATGTCGGTGTCCATGACCATGAACGGCGCGGTTTTGCCCGTTATGGCGTTTTACATCGTGGCGGCAGAGGAGCAAGGCGTTCCTGCCGAAGCCCTGACCGGCACCATCCAGAACGACATCCTGAAGGAGTTCATGGTGCGCAACACCTTCATTTATCCGCCTGCGCCGAGCATGCGGATCATCAGCGACATCTTCGCTTACACGGCGGCGCAAATGCCGCGATTCAACTCCATCAGCATTTCCGGCTACCACATGCAGGAAGCAGGGGCCACAGCCGAGCTGGAATTGGCCTACACCATCGCCAATGGCCTCGCCTACGTTCGAGCTGGCATCGCTGCGGGATTGGATGTCGACCGTTTCGCGCCGCGCCTGAGCTTCTTCTGGGGCATTGGCATGGACCTGCTGGAGGAGGTGGCCAAGCTGCGCGCAGGGCGGGTGCTCTGGGCCAAGTACATGTCGCAATTCAAGCCGCAGAATTCCAAGTCCCTGATGCTGCGGACACACTGTCAAACCAGTGGTTGGACCCTGACGGAACAAGATCCCATCAACAACGTCGCACGCACCACCATCGAGGCGTTGGCGGCCGTGTGGGGAGGGACCCAGAGCTTACACACCAATTCCTTGGACGAGGCCATCGCCCTCCCGACGGAAGACACGGCGCGCATTGCCCGGAACACCCAGCTCATTCTGCAGAAGGAGGCGGGGACCACGCGGTGGGTGGATCCATTGGGTGGCGATCCAACGGTCGCAGCCAAGACGGCGTCCCTCATTCAACGCGCGGAGGCCATTCTCCAGGAGATGGAGGCCGCAGGGGGGATGCCAAAGGCCATCGAACAAGGTTTGCCCATGCAGGGAATCGAGACGGCTGCTGCCGAAAAGCAGAGTCGCATTGATGGCGGACAGGACCGCATCGTGGGTTTGAATCTGTTTCCCGGGTCGGCTCCGGACAACCTCGAGGTGTTGAAAGTGGAGCACGAGGAGGTGCTGAAGGGGCAAATCGAACGGCTGGAGTTGTTGAAACGGCGCCGGGACGCCACCCAGGTGTCCATGGCCCTGGAAGGCTTGGAACAGGCAGCCAAAAATGGAGGCAACCTGCTGGAAGCCGCAGTCAGCGCTGCGCGGGTGCGGTGCACCTTGGGCGAAATTTCCGACGCCATGGAGCGCGCATTCGGACGTCACCAGCCGGTCGTCCGGCCGGTCCGTGGTATTTTTCAGAAGAACCTGGGTGACCGGGAGGAATTCAAAAGTGCCGTGGAGAAAGCCAGAACCTTTGCCCAATCACAAGGCCGTCAGCCGCGGATTCTCGTGGCCAAGATGGGCCAGGATGGACACGACCGGGGAGCCAAGGTGATTGCCAGCGCGTTTGCCGATCTCGGATTCGACGTGGACCTCGGAAGCCTGTTCCAAACCCCGGAGGAGGTGGCGAGACAGGCCGTGGAAAATGACGTCCACGTGGTGGGGGTCAGCACGCTGGCTGCGGGCCATCTCGTTTTGATTCCGGCCTTGGTGGATGCCCTGACCAAGCTGGGTCGGGAGGACATGCTGGTGGTCGTGGGTGGGGTGATTCCCCGCGAGGATTACGATGCCCTGTATGCGGCAGGAGCCACGGCCATTTTTGGACCGGGTTCGCCCGTGGTGCAGTCTGCAGATGAGGTCCTGGACCTCCTCTTGGAGGCCTACGGAGCAGGGTGACGCTGCGGACTCAGTGCCCGTCCGTTCCAAGGGACGCGATGGGGTAGCGATACCCCCGCAAGACGTCAGGCACATCCATGAAGGGTTTGCCTGCCAACTGCACCCGACGCAGTCGGACGGGCTGTCCTTGGGTGCCGACCCACCATGTTTCTCCTTCGATGTGACAGTCTCCAGGAGCCAGTCCTCCGGGAGCGGATTCCCCGGATTCTGAAACCAGAGCGCCATCGAGTTTGAGGGTGGCGCCATTCAGGGTGGTCCAAGCCCCGGGGAAGGGGGTCATGCCGCGAATGAAGTCGGCCACCTCTCGGGCGGATTGTCTCCAGTCCACACGGCCATCCTGACGGAACAGTTTCGGCGCAGGCCGCTCACTTCCCGTCAGCAGGGCGCTTTGCGGAACGCCGTCCAAAGGTGTGTCGGACAGCGCATCGGCGGTGTCGACCATCAAGCCGGCTCCTTCCACCATCAGCTGCTGATAGACGTCGCCTGCAGTGGCCTCAGGGCCCACGGGAATGGCCCGTTGCAGGAGAATGGCGCCGGTGTCGATGTCAGCTGTGATGAAGAAGGACGTCACGCCTGTCTTGGATACCCCGGCTTTGACAGCATGCTGAATGGGTGCAGCCCCGCGGAAGTCAGGGAGCAGGCTGCCGTGAACGTTCACCGTGCCAATGCGCGGACGCGACCAGACCATTTCCGGGAGCATCCGAAAGGCCACCACGGCATAGAGGTCGGCTTCCCACCGGTCGAGCGTGGCCAGAAAGTCGGTAGTACGGAGTTTCTCGGGTTGGGCCAAAGGAAGGCCCAATTCCACGGCGGCCACTTTGACCCGGGAGGGCTGAAGCCTTTGGCCCCGTCCGGCGGGACGATCTGGTGCGGTCACCACGCCCACGACTTCGTGCTCCGACGCTGCCAAGGCGCGCAAGCTGGCCTCTGCGAAATCGGGCGTGCCGAAAAAGACGATGCGAAGGGGAGGGTGGGTGCTCACGCGCCGCGAAGGTAGCGTTCTGAGGCAGGTCAGAGGGCTTTGGATTGCCAATCCCAACGGGACAGGAACAACGAGGCGCCCAATCCCATCAGACCGAAATACACGAGCTCCACAAGCCAGATTCGCCAGACCGGCTGGGGGTCGATCAGGGTAAGTTGTACAGTCACGGCGGTGTAGGCGACCAGGGCAATCAGCTCGATGACCAGTGCGGGGCGGGTGTGCCCGCTCCCTTGCACAGTACTCAGGAGCACCGAACTGCCGCTGTACAGCCACATGGCGATGAAGATGATGGGCAGGGTCTTGGCGGCGGCATCCAAACCGACAGGGTCGTCGAAAAAGGGGGCAGCAAGCCAGGAAGGGTAGAGCAGTCCGCCGTGCGCGAGCAAAGTCACGCCGCAAAAATTGACCACCCAAAGGCGGAACATCACGGTGCCGAGTTCACGCTGACGTCCCGCCCCAAGCAAAGTGCTGATGTAGGTCCGGGTGGTTTGTTGAATGCCTTGGGACACGACAAAGGCCAGCATGAAGAAGTTCCGTGCGATGTGACTCACTTTGAGCTCCAGGACGCCCACCTGTTCAACGAAAAAGAAGAACATGCTCCACGTTCCCATCGTCAGGGTAAGCTGGAAGACCATGGGCAGTGCCAATCGCACCCAATGCCCCCAATCTGAAAGGGTCAGAAACAAGGCGGAGTGGAGTTCACGGCCATGCTGCCGAATGACATGCCCGATGAGAATCAACAGTCCGGCGCATTCCGCCGTGAGGCTGGCATAGGCAGCGCCCCGGGCTCCGAGTGCAGGCCACCCAGGGGCAGTGTTCATCAGGACGAAGTCTCCGATGATGTTGACCGACCCGGTGGTGATCATGGCCCACATCAGCACTTTGGATCGTGCCGTGCCCATAAAGAAGGCGTTGCACATGAGCAGCATGAAGTAGGGCAGCAGGCCCCACTTTCGAATGCTGAGAAAGTCGTCGAATGCTGCGCCTGTGGCGTCATCGCGGAAGATGGAAGAGAATCCGGCAGACAGGACCCCGGAGAGGATGGCGATGAGGACGAGGCCGGCAATTGCAGCTGTCAGCAAGCCGGATCGAAGAATGCGCAGGGTCTCAGAGGGGTTGGATTCCCCCATACGCCGTGCGATGAGGATTTGGCCTGTGTTGGCGAAGCCTGCGCCGACCATGCCGAGTGTGATGTAGAAGATGCCCGCATTTCCTGCGCCATTCAGCGCCACATCGGAGGTGCGGCTTAGAAATAGGTTGTCGGTCAGGACGACCAGAAATTGCACGAAGGTGCCTGCCGAGATGGGCAAGGCGAGTTGGAGGATGGACCGGTAGTCCGTGCCGATGTCCTGGTTCATCGGATGGAGTCAGGGCGTTCGCCCCGGCGCAATCGGTCCAGAAGTCCCGGTGCGTCTTTCACAGTGCGTGCCGCCCAATCGCCTAGAATGCGGGGGTGCTCCGATTCTGGAATGCGCCAGTCGAGGTCCGCACTTTGCCGCACACGTCGCGTGACCGTCTGCAAGGTCAACGCCGCGGCCACGGAAATGTTGAAGCTCTCGGTGAACCCGTACATGGGAATGCGTACAAAATGGTCTGCTTCGGCCCGCGCAGCTTCCGTGATGCCCGGGCCCTCAGAGCCGAAGACCAAGGCGACAGGTTGATCCAAAGGCAGTGCTTCGGGTGTGGTATCGTTGGTATGGGGGGTGGTGCAGCAAATGGCATATCCCCGGGATTTCAAATCGCGGAGGGCATGGGTGGTGCACGTGTGGCGCTCGATGTCCAGCCACTTGGCCGCCCCTTTGGACACACCGGGGGACAAGCGGTAGGGGTTGTTGACCTCGATGATGTGGGCACTTTGAATGCCAAAGCCGTCACAACTGCGGAGGACGGCGGAGATGTTGTGGGGGTCGAACAAGTCTTCCGTCACGGCGGTGACCCAATGGGTGCGCTGTGCCAGCACCTCGGCAAAACGCGCTTTGCGCGCATCCGTCAGAAACGGGGAGAGAAGGGAATGGCGGTCGTCCGACACAGTGCAAAGAAAATCCCCGGACCGCCAATGGCCGCCCGGGGATTCGTTCTAAAGAACTGAAGGATTACTTGACCTTCGCGTTCAGCTCAGCACCTGGCTTGAACTTCACCACGTTCTTCGCTGCGATGGTGATCTCCTTGCCGGTCTGCGGGTTGCGACCCTTGCGGGCTTCGCGGTGTGTCACGGAGAAAGAGCCAAAGCCAACGAGGGCAACACGGTCACCTGTCTTGAGGGCACCGCTGGTGGCGTCGATGAAAGCGTCGAGGGCGCGGCCGGCGTCGGCCTTGCTGATGCCAGCACCTTCGGCCATGGCATCACGGAGTTCTGATTTGTTCATGTGTTCTTGTATTGGGTTGTGAACGTCCGCAATGTATGGGCTTCACCCCCCGGTGCACGCGGCTTTCCGAACGTTTTTCTGCATTTTGTGAAAAAAGCAGGGTCAATTATGGATAAACCCGGGAATCCAGCAATGGCGGGGGTTGTCAAGCGATGGTCGACCTTTGGTGCGGATTCACGTCATGAACACCTCCACCAACCCCCTCAAGGCCCCCTTTGAGGCGATGGGCCCCATCGTCGATTTCGAAGTCGGTCTGCGCTACAGCGACCTCGACACCTTCGGACACGTCAATAACGCGCGCTACTTCTCTTTTCTCGAGGAGGCCCGCATCGCATGGTTCGAGGCGTGCGTCCCCAAGCGGTGGGATTTCCGCACGCATGGGGTTTTGGTGGCCCGCAATGAAATGGACTACCTCAAGCCTGTCCACCCAGGTGACCGGCTCATCATCCGGCTGGGCGCGTCCGGGATGGGCAATTCGAGCATCCACATCCGATATGAGGGCATTGTTCTGCCCGGGGGAAAGGAAGAGGGCGCGATGCTGGCGTTGCGGGCAACGACCACGCTGGTCAGTTGGGACACTGCAGCCGGCAAGGTCTGTCGGGTGCACGAGGATTGGCGCCAAGCCATCACTGGGGAGGGGTCACTCTGATCCCCTCAGGTACAATTGAAAGTAACAAGGGTGGAGGGTCAAGGCCCCTACCCAAGACAACAGTTCCGGTCCATCCCCAAAGGGTCTTCTCCGATGTCATCGCGCAAGGCGAAGTGAAGCTGGCAGTCCTTGACGCTTTCCAGGTGGCTGTCCGAGGCGGACAATTGGCTACCGGAGAGGCAAGGACTGTGCGCTGCAGGACTCGAGCCCCAGCATGCACCAAACATATATTAAGGTGTGCTGGGCAAGGGTACGCTCCGCGAATTCGGCCATGAAGGCTGGATCGCTGGTAGGGCAGGTGTCGTCTCGGAACCCATCCACCCTGGCCTCTGTCATTCACCAAAGTTCATTCTGAGCTAGCAGGTCGGCGCGAAGAGGGTCCTCATCCGGTGCGAGGTCGGGCTTTTGGCGGACGAACCAGCCTCAATTGAATGGACCCACCTCTTCCTGCAGCGCGTGGGGCTCCGTCATCACGTTGCAGTTGTAGTTCGTCCACGTGAATTCAGGACCATTCCACCAATGGGGTAGCTCCATCTTCTGCACGACAGGTCCACTGCGTTGCGCCAGCTGCTTTGACTGCAACGGCGACATGGTCGGCATGATTCAAGGCGTCGAGGAGATCGAGTACTTCATAGATCTGGAAGCCTTCCCGAACCCTGCAGAAGACATCATGTTCTCTTTGACGAATTCGTTGACGAATTCGATGGTTTGGCGGACATCTGGGCCTTTGATGCGATTGAAAAGGTGATTCTGTCCGATCGCACGCGCATTGTTCTAGGCATGGTGACCACCTGTGGCAATGAGACATGTCGCCCAGGAGTCTACATTCTTGAAGATCGAAACGGCCTTCAGCGCGGCACATGGCGTCTGACAGTCAAGCAATTGGACCGTCAAACAGCCCATCCCGGTAGGGAGGCTGCGTCACCCTTTCTTGCATTCCTACGCAGGATGTGAAAATTCCGTCAATCCTCTCGGAGGAATTGACCTGTTTACCCGAGCTGATGCGGTTATATTGCCACCTGATTCACAACAAACACCAAACGAACGCATGAAGCGATTGCTACTCGGTGTGTTTGCAATGTTCTGCAGCACCCTTGCTTATTCCCAAGCGACTGAAATCGTGGTCGAGACCTACGCCGAAAACATCGGCATGCAGGGAGCGGCCGACCTCACTGGCTACAACACCTACCGTCTCTACGCCAAATTCTCCTCTTCCGAGGATTTCTTGGCTGCCGTATACGGTGACGCTGACTTCCCGACCAAGGTTCAAGCGGACAACAATTTTTACAACAGCCCTTTGGGTGGCTTGACCAATGCGAGCTACAACGCCATCATTTTTAATGGCTTCCCCGACCTCGAATATGACAGTTTCGTGACGGTGGGCATGGAAGCGCCCGCGAATACGTCTGCTGGTGAGGCTCCGATCAACACGGTGGGTGACCCGATGAGCGACTGGTCCGTGGCTTTTGAGCCCGGCCTTGGTGCCGCTGGAAGTGACATCATCATCGACACCCAGACGGGTGGAAGCTGGTTCCCACTGTTCCCAGACTCCAACGCTTACGCAGGCCCTGATAGCTTGATCATGATTGGTCAGTTTACGACCAACAACGTGCTCTATGGCGTGGTGAGCATCTCCACCTTCGCCGGCGGTGTGCAATCTGATGTATCCACGGTGACGCTCCCTTTTAGCAGCACCCTGGGCGCTGTGTTCGGTTGCACCGATATGGACGCCACCAACTTCAACATGGACGCGACGGATGACGATGGCTCCTGCGTCTATGCTTGCGACTACCCTGCAACCCAATTGATGATCACCGCCACCATGAGCATGGGTGTAAGCTGTTCCGGCTACGCAGACGGCCAAGCCACGGTCATGGTTTCTGGCGGCCAAGGCGGTTTGCTCTATGACAATGGCATGACCACCAACGCCACGGGCATTTTTGCCAACCAATCCGCAGGCGAGGTGATGATCACCGTGACGGATGCCCAAAATTGTTCTGTGGACACCACGGTAATGGTGGATACTCCGGACCCGTTGATGGTGACGGCCAGCTTGACCGACCCCATCAGCTGCGCAGGCGAAGCAGACGCTGTCCTGAGCGGAACCAGCACGGGCGGCACTGGAGCGGTCGAGTACAGCATGATGGCGCCGTTGACCGACAGCACGGGCATGCCCTATTTTGAAATGGGATCCGAGACCCTGCTGTTCGAAGGCATTGGAAGCGGTTTGTATACGGTCTATGGCATTGACGAGAACGGATGCACGGACCAGACCCCGGGCATCCAAGTCACTGCCCCGCCGCCTTTCAATCTGTATGCCCAAGCTGTGGCGTCCACGACCTGCCCGGACTCGGAAGACGGTACGGTGGTGCTGAACTTCTTCGGTGGCAGCGGCAACAGCACAACGTTCAGTGCGGATGGCATGATGTACTCCGAGGAGAGCACGTACACCTTAGCCCCTGGCACATACACTTTCTATGCCCAAGACGTCAACGGCTGCCCGGATACACTGACCGATGTGACGGTCACGACGCCTCCCGCTTTTGAATCCCTGGCTGAACTCGTGAGCCCCAGCTGTTTCGGAGACATGGATGGCTCCATTGCGGTGGAGGTCCAGGGAGGTACGGTCCCGCTGGACTATGTTGTGGACGGCGATACGCTGAACACGGTCATGCTCAGCATGGTCGGAGCAGGCGACTACGCCATCGAGGTGGTGGACTCCAACGGTTGTTCCTACGACGCAAGTGTGACCCTGACGGAGCCGACACAAATCGTGCCTACGGGCGCTGTCACTGACGTGCTGTGCAACGGTGATGACAATGGTGCTTTGGTCGTGACCGCCACCGGTGGAACGGGCATGGGCTACACCTACAACTTGGATGGCGCAGGATTCGGACCGAACGGCGAGTTCGCCGGACTCGAGGCCGGCGATTACACGGTGACCGTTCAAGACGATTCCGAGTGTACCGGTACGGTGGATGTGACTGTGGGTGGCCCAGATGCCATTGCGGTCAACGTGGACGCCAACGCGGGTGCCTCCGGCGCTGAATCCGACGGGGTCATTGACATCACTGTGACTGGAGGTACGGAGCCTTACAACTACAGCTGGGATGGTCCAGGCTTCACCAGTGAGGACGAGGACGCAACGGGTGTTGCTGCAGGTGATTACACCGTGACGATCACGGATGCCAATGGCTGTGTCTTCACGAGCACGACCATTGTGGTGGTGAGTGGACTCGACGAGATCGTCAATGCAGTCGATGTCACGCTTTTCCCAAACCCGACCAACGGCCTAGTGGAGGTGAGCATGACGGGACTCGCAGGTGAATCCGTCATGACAGTGATGCTCGACGGTCTCGGCCGCGAGGTGAGCCGTGAAGACCTCGGAAACCTCTCCGGTCAGTTTGTCCAGCGCATGGACTTGGCTGAATTTGAATCTGGTGTTTACTTCCTGCGTTTGGAAGTGGCCGATTCCGTGGAAGTGCTCCGCGTCGTCAAGCAGTAATTTCTCTGCGATATCATTGAGAAAGGGCGGCCGTCAGGTCGCCCTTTTTCGTTCTCGGTGATGGGGTTTTGGGCAAGCTCTGTCTCGGTAAAAGGCGCCGTTCAACATCCAATGTTGATAGACGGTCCATTGGCGCGGTTCAACGCCCGAAGAATCAGGTCATTTTAGAGGCGAATTGAACCAACTCCTAAATCATGAAGCTGTACCAGCTACTCCTGGCCATGTGCCTAATGCCCACTCTGCTTTTCGCCCAATCATACGGGGTGGAGGTAGAAGTTGTCTCTGAAGACATTGGAACCCTCGTTGCTTTGGACGGAACCGAGACGGATCTGTCTGGCTATTCCTGTTACCAGGTGTTCATCACGATGGAAAATGAGGACGATTTCCTCAGCGCCATTGCGGGTGACGAAAACAACCCAACCTCGGTGACGACGACCACGTCATTCCACCATTCCTTGCTGGGAGGGTCTACGCCGAATGGCATCCAATCCTTGTTGTTCGGTGTATATCCTGACTTGGAGTTTGACAGCTGGGTCACCATTGGATTGTCCCAGGCGCCGAATGCCGGCGCCGGTGAGGCGGCTGTGTCCACTGTGCAATCGGGCATCAACCCCTGGACCACCAACTTCGATTCCGGTATTGGACTGCCTGGTGGCAGCATCGTGATTGACGATGCTGTGGGTGGTGCTTGGTACGCCTTGAACGGAGATGAGAATGGCATTGCGGGACCTGATTTGAAGGTGCTCGCAGGACAGTTCACAACGGACGGCGACCTCGAAGTGTCTTTGTACACCCAGATCTTCATCAACGGCGTCGGCACCAACTCCGTGGTGGTGGACAGCGTTTACAATCCCGAACTGGAAGAGTACAACGACATCTTCCCCACGTTCACATGGCCTGCTGAATTGACAGAAGGCTGTACCGACATTGCCGCGTGCAACTACGATGATATGGCCGATGCAGACGATGGTTCTTGTACCTACCCGGATGAGACCTACCTCAACTGCGATGGCAGCTGCATCAATGACGCCGACATGGACGGCCTGTGCGACGAGTTGGAAACCGCAGGTTGTACCGACAGCGGTGCCTGCAATTACAACGAGAATGCCACGGATGACGATGGTAGCTGTGAATTCGCTTCCTGCGCGGGGTGCACGGACGATACGGCGTGCAACTACGACATGACGGCCACCATCGAAGACAATGCCTCCTGTTTTTACCCTGAAGTGGGTGTGGACTGCGACGGCAACTGCATCAATGATGTCAACGGGAACGGGATTTGTGACGAGGAAGAGACATTTGGCTGCACGGATGCCACGGCGTGCAACTACAATGACATGGCGGATGCAGACGATGGTTCATGCACTTACCCTGCTGCGGACTACGTCGATTGCGACGGCAATTGCTTGAACGATCAGGACAACGATGGCCTCTGCGATGAAGAGGAAGGCTGCTCAGACCCTGTGGCCTGTAATTACGACCCGATTGCTGTGGCGACCGAGGCTGACTACTGCCTGATTGTAGACACCGTTATGGTGCACACGGAAGGCGATTTGGCTGGCATGACCACGTATCGCTACTACGTGAAGTGCGCCAACCCGGATGACTTTGTGAGCTCGGTATCGGGTGACATGAACAACCCCATGGCGGTGACCACCAGTACGAGTTTCTTTCATGATGCTTTGGGTGGTGTGACGTCGAATGGCATTCAGACCCCCCTGTTTGAAACGTTCCCGAACCTCGAATACGACAGCTGGGTCACGATTGGACTGTCCTCTGCTCCCCAGTCCACGCTTGGAGAAGGGGAAGTCAGCATTCTACAGAGCTCCGACAACTCCTGGTACACCAACTTCGACCCTGGCTTCGGAGCGGCTGGTGGTGACATCGTCATTGACGACAACGTCGGTGGCACTTGGTTCGCCCTCAACGGTGATGCCAACGGCATCGCAGCCAATCACCCTGACAACCAGGTCCTCATTGCGCAGCTCACCACGGACGGAGAGGTCGAAGGCAATTTCTACGTACAGGTGTTCGAGAACGGCATTGGCGCCAATGACATCTACTTGAACTTTAACATTGGAGAGGCGTGTGTGGCCCCAGATGAGGACTGTCTCTACCCCGAGGATGTATACAGTGTGGATTACGTGGATTGCGACGGAAACTGCATCAATGACATGGACAACGACGGGGTGTGTGATGAGGGAGAGGTCCCCGGATGTACGGACATGACGGCCATCAACTTCGATGGAGCCGCCACCGACGACGACGGCAGCTGTGAGTACCCAGCCGCCAGCGTGTTCGACATCATCGCGGACAGCGAAGTCCACACGGTGTTGGAAGACCTGATTGAGGCCGCAGAACTGGACAGTGCATTGACCTTCGGCGGCGCTTGGACGGTGTTTGCTCCGACTGACGCTGCAGTGGACGCTTTGTCCGATGCCGAATTGGCCTACCTGCTCAATGATCCGCTGTTGCTCACTGACGTGCTGAGCTACCACGTCGTGGCAGACAGTGTGACCAGCGACATGCTGACCAACGGCATGACCATTCCGATGATCAATGGCGAGACAGCGACCATTTCCTTCTCTGGCAACAGCATTTTCATCAACGATGCGGAAATCATCATTGCCGACCTCCTCGCGGAGAACGGTGTGGTGCACGTGATCGACGCAGTCATTGTGCCGGTCATCGAAGGTTGCACGTCGCTTGTGAGTTGCAACTACAATCCGCTGGCTACCTTGGATGATGGGTCCTGCGAATCTGAGAGCTGCGCCGGTTGCCTCAATGAGTTGGCCTGCAACTACGATCCAGAAGTGACCATCAATGACCCGCTCAGTTGCCAATTCGTCGAAGACATCTACGGCGTCGACTACGTCGATTGCCTGGGCAATTGCTTGAACGACACCGATGGCGACGGCATCTGTGACGAAGCTGAGGTGGATGGTTGCACCTACGACAATGCCTGCAACTACAACCCGGATGCCACTGAGGATGACGGAAGCTGTGAATACGACAGCTGCGCCGGCTGTACCGAAATGGAGGCCTGCAACTTCGATATGGACGCCACCATCGACGATGGCACGTGCATGTACCCTGTGGACATCTACGGTGACCCCTATGTGGATTGCGACGGCAACTGCCTGAACGACGCGGACGGCGACGGTGTGTGTGACGAAAATGAAATCGAAGGGTGTCTCGACCTCAATGCCTGCAACTACGACGAGTCGGCCACCGACAACAACCTGGAGCTCTGTGACTACAGCTGCTTGGGCTGTACAGATGAGGCTGCAGCAAATTATGACCCCACAGCGACCATTGACGATGCGACCTGCGAGTACTGCATGCTGGCCATCGATACTGCGGTGGCGGTGGTGGATGTGACCTGTGCTGGTGACATGAATGGCAGCATCACCATCGAAGGCACGACTGGAGGCTTCGGAACGGTGAACTACGCCTTCGAGGATGAACCTTTCCAGAGCAGCTCGGTCTTTGATCAGTTGGGAGGAGGCTCCTACATGGTGGTGGCCATGGACTCCCTGATGTGTACGGACACCCTGGAGGTCTACGTGGATGAGGCTGCGGCCCTCCAGTTGTTTGCATTCGCTTCGGATGTGGATTGCAACGGCGATGACACGGGCTCCATTCTCGTCACGAGCGAAGGTGGCACGGGCGTCATTACCTTCGAATTGGGTGAGGAGAGCAACATCGATGGAAACTTCACCGGTCTCGACGCCGGCCCGTACACGGTGTTCGCGACCGACGCGAATGGCTGCGTAGCGAACATTTCCGCTGAAGTGGAAGAGCCGGACGCCATCGTCATCACAGTGGATTCCCAAGTGGATCCGAACGATGCTCCGAACGGAGAAATTTCCGTCAGCGTCTCCGGAGGTACTGGAGACTACAGCTATAACTGGGAAGGTCCTGGTGGCCCGTATGACACCGAGGACATCGATGGCCTGGCCGACGGTACTTATACTTTGACGGTGACCGACGACAACGGCTGTGAAGAAGACGAAGTGGTGACCTTGACCACGGTCGGACTGACCGAAGTGGTGGGAGACCTCGGCATTGCATTCATGCCGAACCCCACGAGCGGTCAGCTGACCTTGGAACTCAACCAGTTTGTGGAGGGCGCCATTCTCGAGGTATTTGATGGTGCAGGTCGCCGCGTCTTCCGACAGGAAGGCATGACGATCGCAGGCCAGCTCCAAATGGACTTCGGCAGCCTGTCCGACGGCGTGTACCAAGTCCGTCTGACAGCTGGCAACAGCCACGCCACCCAGCGTCTGGTTGTGCGCCACTGATCCTCCGAAACAGCAAGCGATTTGGAAACGCCATCCCGAAAGGGGTGGCGTTTCTTCTTTCAAGCCCAGCGTTTTCGAGGTATCTTTTAGGGAGAAATCGACAACCATGCGCGCCATTCTGCTGCTTTCCTTTTTGGCCAGTACGACCCTCCCCGCCATCTCTTGGGGTGCAGTTTCATTGACTCCCCATGGTCTGGTGCCGGGGTGCACCGATTCCGAGGCGTGCAACTATGATCCCCAAGCGACGGAAGACGACGGCACTTGTGAATACCCCATGTTTTGCTTCGACTGCGACGGAAATTGTCTCTGCGACGAAGACATGGACGGCGTATGTGACCCGTTTGAATTTCCGGGATGCACAGATCCTGAGGCCTGCAATTGGGCTCCTGTCTACACAGAAGAGGATGGCAGTTGCTACTACGCGCAGGATGGCTACGATTGCAACGGGTTTTGCCTTCCTGTCGACAATGATGAATGCGGCTTGGCAGAACCCATTGGTTGCGGACAATTGGTGACCGCCACCACAGAGTGCGCAGACACCACGGAGTCTGCCTTTTGCGACCAATACAACGTTGGAGGTTATTTCCATGGCGGCCTGTGGTACACCATCATGGGGACTGGAGATACACTTCGAGCGACCATGTGTTTCGAGGAGACGGAGTACGACACCTATCTCAGCGTGTATGAGGGCGACTGCGACAATTTGGATTGCGTGGCAGGAAATGACGATCAGGATGAAGTGGACTTCTTTGCCGAACCCTGCAACGAGAATTTTCTGGCATCTGCTATAGAATGGGACAGTGAGGAAGGAGTGGAGTACTTTCTGCACGTCAGCGGCTCCAACGCCGTGACGCCGGCTGTCGGCGGGTTTGACTTCGTGCTCATCTGCGACGGTGTGGAGGTCGGGGCCTGTCTGGATGTCGGGGCTTGCAATTACAACCCCTTTGGAACCTTCGATGACGGCTCCTGTGAGTACTTGACCTGCGCAGGATGTGGATTGGTTTCGGCCTGCAACTACGACAGCACCGCCGTGATCAACGACCTGACTTTTTGCGACTTCACCTGCTACGGATGTACCGATGTCGGAGCCTGCAATTTCAATCCTGAAGCCACAATCGAAAGTGGCCTTTGCGAATACACTTCTTGTGCCGGCTGTCTGGAGCCCGAGGCGTGCAATTATGATGCGACGGCGGTGTTGGACGCCAACAATTGCGAGTACACGTCTTGCTTGGGGTGCACCGATGCCAATGCATCCAACTTCAATCCCCAAGCGACGCAAGAAGACGGAAGCTGCACGTATTGCGACCTCGTTCTCACACTGGATTCGCTCGTCATGGAATCCTGCCCTCTGGTTGGCGATGGCGAAGCCATGTTCACCGTGGATTCGGCCCTGACCGATTCCGTCACTTACACGCTGTTTGGACCGGTGGACACGGTGACGGGATCGTGGACAGGCGCTTCTTACAGTGCCCTGCATCCTGGCGTCTACCTGCTCGAGGTACTTGATGGCGACACGGCGTGCAGCGCAGTCCAGTCCTTTGTGGTGGAGCCGGCTCCTGAGGTGGCCTTGTTTGCTGTCGCGTCCTCGCCCGATTGCGCAGGAGGCTCGGACGGCAATGTTTCGGTGTTTGTGGCGGATAACGTCGAGCCCACCGAGTACATCCTCAACGGCGTCAACCTCGGTGACGTGAGTGGGAATGTCTTGGGCCTGCCCGCAGGCGATTACTTTGTAGAAGCCATGGTGTTGATGCCCAGCGGTGCGCTCTGCTCCGACACCACGAGCGTGTCCATCGTGGACCCTGAGGGCATTGTGGTCACTTTGGACAGCATTGAAGGGTCGAATTCAGGGGAGGAGAATGGTGGGGCAGAGGTGACCATCACTGGAGGGGTGGAACCTTATGACATCGAATGGAACGGTCCTTCGGGCAGCACGAGTTCAGAGGATCCGGACGACCTGGCTTCAGGGGAATGGACCTTGATGGTCACGGGAGACGATGGATGCAGCACCACAGTTGTGGTGTCCATCCCTGTGGGCATTGAGGAGCGATTGACCTCCCCATTCAAGATCATGCCCAACCCGGCACAAGATCAGGTGACCTTGCAGTTTGACCTTCCTTTCAGTGGTATGCTGTTCTTGCAGGATCCCATGGGCCGAATCGTCGATGCCACGCCCATGGAGGGCACCCGCATCACTTGGAGCCTGTCCCAGCACCCCGCGGGAATCTACACGGTGCGGGTAGCTTCGAACACGGGCGCAAGCAGCAGCTTGCGGTTGGTGTTGCAGGACTGATCAGAGGTCGGCGGCAGCAAAACTGCGTTCCCAGAGAAGTTCGCCTTCTGCATCGAATGTGCGGAAGGTCATTACGCGCTCTTTGCGAGGGCCGGTCAGCGTCATTGTTCCGTAGTTCCGAACGCCTACACTCGTGCCTTCCAAGCGGTTGTGGTTGGGTTCTTGACTGTGGTCGTAGGTGCTGCTCGTGAGTGCGCT